>Ga0075032_1000168_pt1 | contig 47645 bp, 40 predicted proteins | sample SynthPrep_1_END__FD_71386 | JGI IMG/M metagenome (GOLD analysis project Ga0075032, IMG submission 71386) | Synthetic microbial communities from Ohio, USA - SynthPrep_1_END_DS7_MetaG | ecosystem: Engineered > Bioreactor > Aerobic > Activated sludge | place: USA: Ohio, Columbus | collected 2014-04-10
AATTCAGGAGATGCCAAATCCAACGGCTCGCGCCACTGTTCGGGTCCAAGCTGTCCGATACCCGCGTCGATCACCCTCGCCCCTCGTTCGCTCGTATCCGTGCAGCGACGAGCCGCGCAGCGAGTAACGGGTTTCGGATCTGGCATGTCGCGATTCGAAGTGCCGTTGGTCATGCTTCGCTCTCGCTACCTGAAGCTGATCCATTGGAGGCCAGCGGCTGTCTTGGTCGGCACGCCTTTCGTGATGATTATGTCCATATGCGCCATGCTTCCGATGCATAAAGATATGGAGTACCGGACAACTCAAAATGAGAAGCCAAGGCAACCAGCCCAGAGTGTGAGCACGACGCTCCGTGATCAGGTAAAAGGCGGCGATAGCGCGAAAGCCGTAGAGGGCGGCGCTGCTCGCTGTAAGCTTTGAACGGCGAGCGTTACCGCGTTTGCCTATCTGAGTTCTGGTCATATTGCTCCTCCAGTATCGCGCGTGGGCTCGGTAGGTGCATGGTTTGCGCCACCGCCCGTAAGCCGACCGCGAGGCAACTGTTGTTGAGATAGCAATGCCCGTCTGGCGGAGTCTTTAATCTCGATTAAGGTGTCGGGAACGACGAGGCTACCCTGCGCGGTTCGCCAAAAGGCCAGCCTGGACGGGTCCGGTTCGACTTCTCGCCCATCAATGTGGAGGGCTTCGGTGGCCAGAGGAGCTACGCCATCACCGCTTTGATCGGGAACGGACATGTCGCTCCCGATCGACACAGTTCGGAGCAAGGTCGAGCTCAGGCGCGGTGCCACCTCGATCAGCACCGAGAACGGCCAGCTTGCGAACTATGTCTGCGTCGACGTCAGAGGCCGTGATCTCGGCGGCTATGTCGCCGATGCCCGAAGGGCTGTTGCGGAGCAGGTGACACTGCCGCCCGGCTACACCATCGGGTGGAACGGCCAGTTCGAATATCTGCAACGTGCCGAAGCACGCATCAAGATCGTCGTGCCGGTTACACTAATCATCATCTTCTAGCTGCTCTATGCATGGCGCTCCCGATGTCCAAGCCTAATTTCATACCTTCAGTGAATAACACAGCATTGGAGTTAAGGAGTTGGGGGGCCAGTACGTCATCTTTAACCTCCATCAACGATTGCTGTCCAACTCGGGCTCACACTGCCATGCGCAAAAAGAAGTCCGACATCGAAGAAGGAGCACTATCATGTCAGAAGCGCAGGCCACTCTGGAGAAGGACGTTGTTCGACCCAAGATCGAGCTGCGAGCTTATGAAATCTGGGTGCGTGAGGGTTGTCCGAAAGGTCACGACCTAGAGCACTGGCTGCGCGCCGAAGCCGAGATCGTGGGGGAGGGCGCCGAGCCCGAAGCGACGGATGAGGTCGCAGATTCTGCCAAGAAGAAGAAATAATCCGTCGATCGCGCGAGTGACGCCGACAAGCGGGCTTCCTCACACCGGGAGGGTACTCTTGGATTTTCTGGATCGGGCTGTTCAGCGGACGCGCTTTGCGTATTTCTCGATGGAGATCGCGCTTCGCGCCGAGATGCATACTTACAGCGGCGGGCTGGGTGTGCTCGCCGGGGACTCGGCGCGCTCGGCGGCTGATCTCGATCTACCAATGGTGTTCGTTACGCTCGTGAGCCGCCAGGGTTATGCGCGGCAGGAGATCGACAACAGTCATGCGCAGGTCAGCCATGCTGATCCGTGGTCGCCCCAAGACTTTGCGACCGCCTTGCCGCAGATGGTAGCTGTGTCAATCGAGGGACGTGCGGTGTGGGTGCGCCCCTGGCTCTATGCGCTGGAATGCCAGCTGGGGCATGTCATCCCGGTGCTGCTGCTCGACACGGATCTCGCGGAGAACGCCGTGGAGGATCGCCGGATCACCGATGCGCTTTATGGTGGGGACCAGGCCTATCGGCTGAAGCAGGAGATCGTGCTCGGCGTCGGCGGCCAGAGCGTGCTGCGTGCGCTCGGCTTCCGCATCGAGAAATATCACCTCAACGAAGGCCATGCAGCGCTGCTAACCCTGCCCCTTCTAAAAGGAACGCGGCGGCCAGACGGCGTTCACGCGTCCGATCCGATCGACAGCTACGACGTCTCGGCGGTTCGCGAGCGCTGCGTGTTCACGACGCACACGCCTGTGGAAGCCGGGTTCGACAAATTCGACTATGACCTCGTTGAGCGCGTGCTCGGCGACTACATTGAACGCGATATCCTGGCGCACCTCGCCGGCGCCGATCAGCTCAATATGACGCATCTGGCGCTGAATCTCAGCGGCTATGTCAACGGTGTCGCCCGCCGGCACGCGGAGACGACGCGCAAACTCTTCCCAGGCTATACGATCGCCTCGATCACCAATGGCGTTCATGTCCATCGATGGACGCATGGCGCCATTGCCAGACTGTTCGAGCAGCAATTCTCAAACTGGGCGCACGAGCCCGAGGTCCTCGCCTTCGCCGATCAGATCGGCGACAACGCCTTGTGGTCGGCACACGGGGACGCAAAGCATGATCTGCTGGCACGGATCGCGCAGGCGACGGGGAGGCAATTGCGTCCCGACCTGCCGCTGATCGGATATGCGCGGCGCATGACCGCCTATAAGCGGCCCGAGCTCATCTTCTCCGACATGGAGCGCTTGCGCGAGATCGCGAACGCTCAACCTTTCCAGATCGTCCTGGCCGGCCTTGCGCATCCGAACGATGGCGGCGGGCAGGAAGCGATACGCGCGCTGGGGGCGCATATCGATGCACTTGAAGGCACGATCCCGGCGGTATTCATGCCTGGGTACAATCTCGACGTTGCCGCCGCGTTGGTCGCCGGTTGCGATGTCTGGTTGAACACGCCGCTGCCGCCGCTCGAAGCATCCGGCACGAGCGGCATGAAGGCCGCCCTCAACGGCGCGCTCAACCTGAGCGTCCTCGATGGTTGGTGGATCGAGGGCTGTGTCGAGAGTGTGACGGGCTGGTCGATCCCCAGCAATGGTGCCGAGGCGAGCGATGCGGGAGCGCTCTATGACAAGCTGCGGGCTGTGGTGCTTCCCCTCTATCACGGTGACCGGGGACGCTGGATCTGGATGATGAAGCAAGCCATCAGCAAGATCGGGTCGTCCTTCAATTCTCATCGGATGATGCGCCGCTACGTCACCGAAGCCTATTTGCGTTGACGAGGGACGAGGATGCGTGTGCAAGATGTGATGTCGACGCGATTGGTCACCATCAGCCCGGAGCACAGCGTCTGGCACGCCGCGCAGATCATGCTCACCGAACATGTCAGCGGCCTGCCGGTGCTCGACGACGCACAAGCCTTGATCGGCATGGTCACGGAAGGCGACCTGCTGCGGCGCTCCGAGCTCGGCACACCTCTCGGTGACGGCGGAGTGCAAGAGCGTGCGCGGGCCTACGTCAAGAGCCGCAGCTGGAAGGTCGGTGCGCTGATGTCGGCCCCGGTTTTGTCCATCGACGAGGATGCCCCGCTGTCGCAAGTGGCGATGCTGCTCGGCCTCAACCGGATCAAGCGTCTGCCGGTGCTGCGCGACGCACGGCTGGTGGGCATCGTCAGCAGGGCGGACCTGCTCAAGGTCATTTCGGCGGGCGGACCGGATGCGGAGATCAGGGGCGATGCGGCGGTCTCGCGGGCTCTGCGCGCCCGCCTCGAGGAGGCGGGCGCCGTGCTGCGCCGACAGCCGGAACTCCATGTCGCCGCGGGTCGGGTGCACGTCGCAGGGACCATGCGCTCGCAGGAGGAAATCGACGTCGTGCGGATGGTGGTCGACAGTGTCGTGGGATCGGGGTTTAAGGATGATTTGACAGTGGAGAAGGAGCCTCGATGAGGGTTGTTCTGTTCGAAGCGGAGGATTGGGAGAAGAAAGCCTGCGCAAAACTGATGCGCCGGCACGACGTCCGCTGCACGACGGCTCCGCTGAATATCACCACGGTCGGCGAATTCGAGGACGCGGAGGTGATCAGCCCTTTCGTGGCGTCCCGCCTTGATTCCGGCATCATCGATCGATTGCCCGATCTGAAACTCATCGCGACCCGTTCGGCGGGATACGATCATATCGACCTGACCGCCTGTCGAGAGCGAAGTATCGCCGTTGCCAATGTGCCGGATTACGGGGATGCGACGGTCGCCGAGCACGCCTTCGCGCTGCTGCTGGCGCTTGCGCGCAACATCGTCGAGAGTGTCGCGCTGACCCGCCGCGGCGGTTTCTCGATGGCCGGCATGCGTGGTCTTGAGTTGCGGGACAAGGTCATTGCGGTTGTTGGAACAGGGCGCATCGGCCGCCGCACGATCGAGATCGCGCATGGCTTCGGCATGAAGGTCCTCGCCTTCGATCAGGTCGAGGACGCTGCCGCCGCGACACGGCTGGGCTTCACCTATGGCGCGCTCGACGAGGTCCTGGCGCAGGCCGATGTGGTGACGTTGCATGTACCATCATCACCGGACACCGTCGGGATGATCGGCGAACGGCAGTTCGACGTTATGAAGGACGGCGCCATCCTCATCAATACCGCGCGCGGCAATGTGGTCGACACGGAGGCGCTGGTGCGGGCGCTGGCAAGCGGCAAGTTGCGCGCGGCCGGTCTCGACGTGCTGCCGCAGGAGCCGCTGATCCGTGAGGAGGCCGAGATCTTCCGCCAGAACATGGCGGTCGATACGGTCGATCTCAAGGCGCTTGTCGCCAACCACGTGCTGCTGCGCTTTCCGAACGTTCTGGTCACGCCGCACAACGCCTACAACACCGACGCGGCGCTGCGACGTATCATCGACACCACCCTTGCCAACATCGAAGGCTTTGCGGCCGGTCGCCCGGTCAATCTGGTAGGGGTAGCCTGAGATGTGCCTTTCCGCGGAGGTCAGTCTGGGTGCCGCCGCCGTCCTCATCCCGGGCGGCGCGGTGGCGGGCGCGTCGGCCTGGCGGGCAGATCGCCGCTATCTGATGATCGCAACCCTTCCGCTTCTGTTCGGTCTGCAGCAACTGGTGGAGGGTTTGATCTGGATCGAGGGCCACGCAGGCAACACGCATCGCGTCGGCCAGTATTCCTTGCTCTACATGTTCTTCACCTGGATTGCCTGGCCGATCTGGGTACCTCTGTCGGCCTACTTCCTGGAGGGCGGTGGGCGCCGGAACCTCATCCTTTTGTTCGTCATCGCGGGCGCGATGCTGGGCGGCCTGCAGTTCATTCCGTACTTTGTCCATGACGGCTGGCTGGCAACGACCTTCCTGCGTTGGGCAGTTCGCTATCAGGACATCAATCTGCTCGACGGGCTCGTCTCCCGGACCGTGACCTACGCGATCTACGTTGCTGTCGTCATCGTGCCCTTCCTGCTGGTGCGAGGCTGGGAGATCAAGATTTTCGGCCTGCTCGTCGCCGGCGTCCTCGTCATCACCTATGCGTTCTTCTCCTACGCCTATATCTCGGTGTTCTGCTTCGGCGGTGCGGTGATCTCCCTCTATCTCCTGGCGCTGATGTGGCGCAGGCGAGCCAGGCCCGCACTGGCGTGATCGCTGTACGGTCGCATTGCCGGCGTTTGCCGTGCCAAGTGCGAGCGTAGAGCAAGATCCGCACGACGAATACGCCCATATGCACCCGCAGCCGAAGTGGGGCATCGCGTTGCGTTCGATTGCTCCATTTGGAAGCCGCTGATGCTGTTCACAGGAGAGGGCTCGCCAGCCGCGCCAGGTTCTCGCCAATCTTGTGGATCATTGGACGTTTTTCCCAACCGTCGAGCGTGAGCGTCGCGGTGTTGTCGAAGCAGCGCACTTGCTCACGGCGCAACTGTTCCGTGACACCCTTGTCAAAAACGATAAGGCTTACCTCGGCGTTTAGGACAAAAGAGCGGATGTCGACATTGCTGGAACCCAGCAGCGAGATCTCATCATCAAACGTCATATGCTTGGCGTGCAGAAAGACCTCCTCATAGAGATGCACTTGGACACCGGCCTGGAGGAGTTCGGAGTAGTAGGATTGCTGCGCCAATTTCACCAGGATGTGATCCGTGAGACGCGAGACCAGCAAACGCACCTCCACCCCACGCAGCACGGCGGTTTTGAGTGCTTGAAGGAGAGGTTCGTCCGGGACGAAGTAGGGCGTCGTGATCACGACACGCTTGCTTGCGCCGTGAACCAGAGCCGCAATTACATTGCCAATCCCTGCGTTCGGGTAGTCAGGACCGCTTGGAAGGACCTGTGCAACGGCCCCGGCATCGGGATGATGGTGTGGAAAAAGGGCGGATACCGCCAGTTCCTCCTCCGTTTCCATGAACCAGTCGGCGACAAAGACGGCTTGCAGCTCTGTCGTGATCGGGCCGACAACTCGTGCGACCAACTCCTCGTTTGCGATGTTGGAGGCAGATAGGGCGTTTGTTATGTTCTGGGAGCCGATATAGCCGATGCGGCTGTCTATGACGGCAACCTTACGGTGATTACGCAGGTCGGCACGCGCCGATCTGCGCCGAAAGATCCCCACCTTCAGAGCGAATTGAACGTCCACACCTGCTCGGGTTAGCAGCCTCGTCACCTGGTGCCGCCATTGCCGGGACCCGATGGCATCAATCAGTACCCTGCATGTGACACCTCGCAGGACCGCCCGTTCCAATGCTTCTATTACGCGCAGACCCGTCCGGTCGTCTGCGAATATGTAGAACAGGAGATGGACAGTTCGTTCCGCATGATCGATGTCGACGACCATGCGGTCGATAACACCCTCATAATTGGAAAGAAGTTCGACGTTGTTGCCAGAAAGCGCGGGGAACTGGCCGAGGGTTTCAATCAGGAGCGCCGGTCCCGCCAGCGAGCCTGGCAAGTCGGGACGGCGGCAGAAGTGAGAATGGGCAATCTCTTTCGATGCCGCGACCAGGACCTCCGGCAATCTGGCGAAGCGTTCCCTGCGCCAGCGGGGATAGGTCGGTCTGCCGATAACAAGATAGACCGCAAGTGCAGGAAGGGGCAGGAAAAATATTAGCAGCAGCCAGCTGCGCGCGGCGTCGGGCGAACGTCGAAAGGGCACGACAAAAACCATGACAATGCGGATTGTCCATTCCACTACCAAGTAGGCGATCGCCCAGGCTTCGTTCCCAATAAGCGCCATCGCCGTCGTCCCGTGTGCCTATGTTTTCCGCGAAGGTTGAGGAGTGGAGTAGCAGCGTTCGTTCGATCCCAGGATCTTCGGCTTCCACGGTCCTGTGATCTCCGCCCGTCCGCTGCGCGCGGCGGTGCAGGTGCGCCCGCACCGACGCAGCGCTCATCGTCGCCACAGTATGTTAATCCACCGCAGGACGCGCATGCAGATCCAGATCGCCACGATAAATCCGATCAGGGCCGTGACGGGCAGCCCTATCACCTCAGGTCCAATATGCGCTTGCGCCAACAGCGCGGACGTGACCAGCATTCCAGCCGACAGAAGCGCCAGCGCCGCGAGAGCCGCCCGGCGGTCGAGCCGCCGCTCGGTTTCGTCCGATTGATGGACACGCACACCAAGGGCTAGGTCTCCGCCGTCCTGATGGGCGCGATGAAGCCAGGAGGCCAACAGCGAGGGCAGGTCCTCTGCGGAGAGCGCCAGCTCGGTTTTGAGACGCGCCATGGCTGCCGGGTCAGGCCTGCCGCCCAGCGTGTGCGCCAACGCGGCCTCGCCTTTGGCAATGATCGTATCCAGCACATTGAAGTTGGGATCGAGCCGGCGCAGGCAGCCCTCAATCAGAAAAAGCGCCCTGACGAAAACCATGAGGTTATAGGGAACGACGACGCGGGCGCCGTCACCGAGCCGCATCACCCTGAGGAAAGCATCGGCGATAGACCAGTCCTTCAGCGGCAGCGAGGAATAGTCGCTGAGGATTTCTTCGATACCCTGCACGAATGCCGTGCGTTCCGCCTGCCGGTCGATCAGCGAAAGAGCGATGGCCGCGTCGAGCATCCATCCGGCGTCCTGGTGAACGAACGCCTGGAGAAAGATCCCGAGATTGCGCCGTGTCGTGTGGTCAAGATGGCCCACGAGCCCGAAATCGTGAAAGCAGATCCGGCCGTCCTCCATAACGAAGAGATTGCCGGGATGCGGATCGCCATGAAACAGACCGGTCGTCAGCAGTTGCTCAAGATAGAAATCGACCAGGACGCCCGCGATCCGCGAACCGTCCTGCGATATGGCCGAATCCTCGATCGATCGGCCATGGCTCATGACCTGGACGAGGATTGCTTCGCTTGATAGCGTTTCGAATGCTTCCGGCACGTAGACGTCGGTGCGCTGCCTGTAGGCATCAGAAAATCGTCGAATGTTTCGCGCTTCCTGGAGAAGGTCAGTCTCGCGCCGGAGATTGGCCCACATTTCGCGGGCGAGGCGCTCGGGCTGCAGGCGGCGGAAGCTCGGGATCGCCGCGCCGGCGATCCGGGCAACGGCAACGAGTATCCGCATGTCGCTGTCGATCCGCTCCCGCATGTGCGGGCGCCTTATCTTGACGATCACCTCCTGGCCGTCGGGCAGGGTGGCGCGATGGACCTGGGCGATCGAAGCGGCTGCGAAAGGTTCGCTGTCGAATGTCTGGAACACCTGTTCGACCGGCCGGCGCAAGGCGCGCTCAAGTTCCGCCCTGGCCTCTGTCGAGGAAAATGGCCGGGCACGCTCGCGCAGGTCGCGCAGTTGCCTGAGATAGTCCTCCGGGAACAGGTCGGGCCGCATGCTGAGGGCCTGACCGATCTTGATGAAGGTTCCGCCGAGCTCATCGAGCGTCTGGCGTAGGCGAACTGGCAGGGCCGAGGCATCGGCGGCGACGCCGCGGCGCCGCTCGGCTAGATAGAGCAGAGTCAATGAGACTGCGGCGGCGACGATCCTGAAAAACCGCGAGCTCACGCGCTTTACCCCGGTTATAGGCGGCCGCCGCGCATCGCGTTAGAACAACCGCTGCCGGATGCCGAGCGACGCGTTCGTCAGCGCGATTGAAGAGTCGGCACCCGATGCGAGGCCGGTCAAGGCACGGATGGCATCGATCGTCTCGGGAATGACGATCGCCTGGTTGTCGACCATGTAGGCGTAGAACAGCTCGTCGCCTTCCGTGCGCAGCATGTCTTCCCAGAGCGCCACCTCGTAGAGATTGTCGTGCGGTCGGCCGAGGTCGGCCATCAGCTCCTTCACGGTATTGATCGCGGTGAGCCCGTCCGTGGTTCGGATCAGCGCGATCCGCGACGAAGCGCCGAAAGCCCCGAGCACCTCCTCCTTCTCGGCCGCCCGGGTCATCTGGACGGACCAATAATGGAGATGCGCCAGCGTCTCGGGAACCTTGACGGCCATGGTCACCACGTCGAGGTCGGGGTCGACGCTCTGGGCGTCTGGTCCCTGATGACTCGGGATCTCGGGCTCGGGCACGAGCGTGTTCATGATCCCGCCTTCATGGCTTTCCCACGGATCGGTGGCGCGCCTCAGCAGCGTGCCGCGCGCGCGTTTGAGCAGGCCGGCCCGCTTCAAGACGGAAAGCGTGCGAACGATGGAGGTCGTGTTGCAGGACACAACGCGCGTCGACTGGCGGCCGATCGCGCTCGCAAAGGAGCTTTCTGCGACGAAAGAGTGTCCGGTCACGGCGTGTTTCTCGCCGCCATGGACGATGAACTTGATGCCGCGGGCCCGGTACCGCTCGACGTTGGTTGCGGCGACGCGCTTGGGTGTGCAGTCGACGACGATGTCCGCGGTCTGGAGCAGCGCATCGAGCGTACCGGCGACCGACAAGCCGGATGCCCTCATCGGGCCAGCCGTCTCATCGGACGCCGCGTAGAGCGGAATCGCCTTCTCTTCAAGCGGGCGCAGGCGCCAGTCGCTCGCGATGTCGCAGACACCGACGAGTTCCATATCAGCCTGAAGACGCACGGCGTCGGCCACCCGCTTGCCGATTACGCCATAGCCGTTCACGGCAACCCGGATGGAACTGTGCTGTGTCATTCCAGAAATCCTTAGAAACGAAAGTTCGATCGCGCCGCTTCCCGCCGCCTTAAGAGGAAAGAGCACCATTTTGTATGCCAGCGCTCGGCGGCTGCATCTTTGATCGAGGTTAAGGATGCACAGTCGTCGTGGTGCCGGCTCGGATTCCGGCACCAGGCAACGACAGGTTCTAGCCAAGATCCTCATAGGTGACGTAGGCCATCATGCCGGTCGCCATGTGGTAGAGGTGATGGCAGTGCAGCGGCCACTTGCCCGGATTGCTGGCATCGAAGACGAAGGTCAGGGTTTCGCCGGGTGGCACTAGCGCCGTATCGCGCACGGCCCCGGAGATTGCGGTGCCGTTCACGTTGGTTACCTGGAAATGATGACCGTGCAGGTGCATCGGATGCGCCATCATGGATGCGTTGCGCATCGTGATCTCTATCCGCTCCCCTTGACGCGTGCGCATATCCGAGGCGCCGTCCATGCCCCATACATAGCTTTGCATCTGGCCGGTCAGGGCGATCTCGAAACGTCTGTCTGCCGGACGAACGGCCAGCGGCCTTACGGCCCGCAGGCGCTGCTCGAGGGAATTGCCCACGATCGGACCGTCGGCCTCGGCAATGGGAGCGATACGCTGGATGGGGGCTCCGGCTGTGGCGAGGATCACGCCCGTGCGTTCCATTGCCCCTTCCCGCAGGGCCAGAACAGGATAGGTTCCGGCTCCTTGAGGCAGTTCCAAGCGGATATCGAGGCGTTGACCCATGCTGATCGGGAATGTTTTGCCGTCGACCGGTTCGACCTCCTGGCCGTCGACAGCAACGAGCGTTCCCTGCACGACGCCGGTGTCGATGGTGAAGGCTGTGGCAGTCGCGCCATTGATAATGCGCAGGCGGACGCGGCCGCCTTTTTCCACTTGCACGACTTCGGGATCGTCGAGCGTTCGATCGTTGGCCAGGTAGGCATCATAATCGATGTCGTTGAGGTCCATGGCCCCCATTGTGCCCATGTCCATTCCGGGCATGCCGCCCTTGTTCATGCCATCCATCTCCATATTGCCGTGCCCCATGGCGGAATGATCCATCATCGGCATTCCGGCCATTTTCCCTTGCCCTGTCGCAGGTACACTCGACCGGGCGTCGTGGGCTTGTCCGCTCTTGAGCCTGGCCAGCAGTTCCTCGGCCGGCGTAAAGGAAAAGTCGTGCAGGAGGATGACGACGTTCTGTTCATCCCGTTCCCTGTCGGCCGCGGTGCGGACGACAAGTGGCGCGGCAAGCAGGTTCTGCTCCTGAAGCGTGTGCGCGTGCATCCAGTGCGTGCCGCCGGCACCGACAGGGAAGGTATAGCGCACGACCTCGCCTGCCTTGATTAGGGCCATCGGATTGTCCGGCACGCCGTCCATCTTCCAGGGCGGCGTCAGGCCGTGCCAGTGGATCATGGTCGGTTCATCGATCACGTTTGCAAGCTCGACATCGAAACTCGATCCAGCGTCCAGTTGGATCCCTTGCTTGCCGTCAGGCTGCATCAATCCGAACACGCGTGCTGCCTTGCCGTTGACCTCGATCGTGCGGCTGGCAATTCCGAGCCTGAGCGGTGGCGCGGCGGCCGAGGCCTGAGGCAGGGCGCCGAAGGGGCGGATGACGGAAGCCGCGCCGACGGCGGCGGTCCCGGTCATGATCGTTGTGAGAAAACGACGTCTGTTCATGGTTCACTCCTGATGTGGCCTGCATCGGCAGGCAAGCTGATCGGTGCGTCTTTCGGACGCTGGTCGGCGACCCAATGCGCGATCGGGTCGTTTCGGTCAGATCAGCTTCGGGGAGGCCCGTGGGAAGGATGGACAGAAATGCCGGCCGATTGGGTCTCGATCGGCAATGCATGATCCCTCACCACGGGGGCACCATCGAAGAGGGCGGCAGGCGGCACAAGGCTGAAGCACTTGAGGCAGTATTTTTGGCAGCACTGATCGAGGCTTCTGTCGGTCCTCTTGCCGCTACCATGATAACCTGCATGCACGAGAACGCCGTCCACGTTGGCGCTTGCCGAAACGGTTTGAGTATTGGCCGGGTCTGGACACGGCAAGGTGTGGGCAGTCGTCAAGGACGCCGTCAGAAAGGCGAATACCAACGCGGCCACGACAGCCGTTCTCAATCGTTCGCAAATGTTCGCCACCAGAGCCACCTCAAATCACCTCGATTCAACTCTAGCGCATCAGGAAGTTTTCCTGTTTGATCGGGATCAATGCCAATCCGATGCTGTAAAGCCGTTCCAGCCAGATAGTGTTGTCGTCATGATGAGACCAATCACGACGGCGTACCAGGCCAGTCGAAATGCGGAAGTGTCGCGAAGACGAGGAAGCCCAAGCCGACTGCCGTAATGGTGGCGACCGCGATCGGGAGCCAAAAACGCACCGGCCCCGTCCCGGCCGCGACAACCAACCGTCCAGCCGCGTTCGTTGTCAGGGCGAGCAGCACGGCGTGCCCCACAGTCTCTCTGTCTGCCGAGACACCAAGGAGCCGCAATGCGCTCAGCACGGCAACGTCGATATCGAAGGTGCCGGTGATCGCCGACGTGACCACCATGCCACCAGTGTTCCCGACCGAAACTGCAGCACTTATGGTCGAAACCACAGCAAACAGGATCGCAAAGGCCAGCAGTGCCCACAATTCGAAGGGGTTGCGTGGCATTTGTCCAGCGTCGGTTGGAACTGCACCGCGCGACAGAAACACCCCGCCGCACATCACGAAAGTCAGAACCGCGGCAAGAATGGCAAGTCCTGCGACGCCGAGCACTGATGGTGAGACGATCGCGACGATGCCGGCAACACGGAGCACCGAGACGGCGGCGGCGAGCGTGGCGGCTCCGGCCAGCGGCCAAGGATTGCCGCCTGCGGTTGCCGTACGCGCGAGCGCCAGCGTCACCGCCGTCGATGATACCACTGCCCCCGCCAATCCGCCCACCAGCACTCCACGTGTGGTTCCGAACAGGCGGACGGCAATATAGCCGAGGAACGAGATTGCAGCAGTCAGCACTGTGAAGAGCCAGATCTGTTGCGGATTGAAGCCGCCCCACGGATCGATCGCCTGCGCAGGGAGGAGCGGCAGGATGATCGCCGTCATCACCGCCAGCACCAGCGCGGCGCGCAACTCGATCCAGGAGAGGCGCCTGAGAAGACCATGCAGCAGATCGCGACTGGCGAGGAGGACGGCAAGTGCGGTGCCTCCGGCGGCAGCGGCGCGGTGATCCCCCGCAACCGCCAGTGCTCCGAGCACGAACACGCCCAGGGCCGCGACAACACCGGTCACGCTGAAATCCGCATCCTGAATGGCTTCGCGGCTCTTGTACCAGGCAAAGACCGCGGTGAAGGCCAGCAGCCCTGCGATCAGCACCGATGGTGCCGCGACGCTCTTGGCGAGCGCGGCGAACAGGCCGCCAAGAAGACCGGTAATGGCATAGGTGCGGATACCGGCCGTTCTCGCGCCATCCGGGGCGTCGCGCTCGCGCCAGCCACGCTCGAGACCTACCAGCAGGCCAATGGCGAGCGCCAAGCCCAACCTGGCGATCAACGGGTCCACTGTCAGCTTCCCGCGGGCTGACGGCCATGAAACGAAGTCGGCATCATCGCGGCTTCCGGATCATGCGCCAAAGGACGTCGTCGCGGCGCCAGAAATGATGCCAGAGCGCCGCTGCGGCATGAAGGAGGACAAGAACGAGCAACGTCCAGCTCAGCAGGCTGTGAACCGGCGCAATCCGGAACGTGACATACATGGCGATCGTGCCGGTGACCGGCAGCGCGATCAAGACGGCGTAGAGCGCGACATGCATAACGGCGGCAATGATGCGCTCGACGACCGACATGCCTCGGGCAGGCGGCGGTCTGCCATAGGCAAGGCGCATGACCAGTTGCGCCAGTACAAGACCAAGGATTGCCCAGCCGCTCCAGGCATGGACCTGATGCAGGAACAGGTCGAAGGGGCGCGGTTTCATGAACAGGTGCGCCATATGCGTGCGCTGGATTGCCCAGGCCGTCGGCACCTGTACGAGGCAAAGGACAAGCACGGTCCAATGCATCAGACGATGGGCGAGTGGGAATTCCTCGGGCGGACTCCGCCGGTGGCGTCCTCCCGGGCGCCGCCATCTCAAGTCTCGACCTCGACGATGTCGCCTGCGCGCGCGGCATAATCGAGCGCATAGGCGAGCTCGCCCGTCGTCTCGGCATGGACATGAAGCAGGGGCTGGCCCCGATCGATGTCGTCGCCGAGCCGAACCTCCATGTGAACGCCCGCCGCCTTCGATTCGGGTGCGCCAGCGAGCTTGGCAAGCCGCGAGAGTTTGCGGTTGTTTATGTGAACGACGCGCCCGGTATGCGGCGCGAGCAGGGGATAGACATTGGGCGCCCGCGGTGGCGTACGAGGGCCGCCCTGCGCCCGGCAGATCGCCTCGAACTTCGACCAGGCCCTCCCGCTTGAGAGCGTTTCGAGCGCGCGGACGACGCCTTCTCCCCGTTCGGCCTTGCCGCCGATCTCGAGTGCGGCACCGGCCAGCGTCGCCGCCCGGCGGCGCAGGTCGTCAGGGGCGTCCGCTGCGTTCTGCAATACGGCGAGCACGTCCAGCGCTTCTAGTGCCGGCCCGATGCCGCGACCGACGGGCTGCGAGCCGTCCGTCTGGATGCAAGTCGTGGCGAGCCCGAACCGTGAGGCAACAGCGTTGAGACGCAGGCCGAGCTGAGCGGCCGCGTTCTCACCGCGCACCTTGGCGGTCGGCCCGACGGGAATGTCGATCACGACGTGGGTAGACCCCGCCGCTATCTTTTTGGACAGCACGGAGGCGACCAGCTGGCCTTCGGTGTCGACGTCGAGCTCGCGCTCGACGCGGACGAAAATGTCGTCGGCGGGGCTCAGATGCACAGCGCCGCCCCAGGCGATGCAGCCGCCTTCGCGTTCGACGACGCGCCTCAATGTCGCGATGTCGAGCTCCACCGGCGCCAGCGTTTCCATCGTGTCGGCGGTGCCGGCCGGAGAGGTGATGGCGCGTGACGAGGTCTTGGGCATGAGCAAGCCGTTCGCGGCGACGATCGCGACCACGATCGGGGTTGTCCTGTTGCCGGGAAGGCCGCCGACGCAATGCTTGTCGACCACGATTGGCGCGTCCCAGCGCATCCGCTCGCCGACGTCCACCATGGCGCCGGTCAGGTCGGCAGTTTCGTTCTCGTCGAGGGGGAGGGCGGCGCTGGCCGTGAGGAAAGCGGCTAGGTGGACTTCCGTGTAACGCCCGGCGACCATGTCGCGCAGGATTTCTGCGAAGGCGCGCGAATCGAGCCGATTGCCGTAGATGCGCTGACGCACGCTCGCCAGCGAGTCGATCGCGGGTGCATGGCTGACCCTGACCGCGTCACCGTCGGCAAGGCCAAGCCGCTCCCAGGCGGTTTCGGAGAGGCCGACTTCGTCGAGGGCGATTAGACCGTCACCGTCGACCTGGAACAGCGTCGCCTGAACCTCGCCGCTGCCGTTGGAGACAAGGACTTGTGAGCGCGCCGACAAACCCTCCGACCGGCAGACGTGGCAATCGGTGCGCATGACGACGACGGCCTGATGCTGCGTGTGCAGGCGGATGCGCCTCGCCCGCAGGGTCGGTTGAGCGGGAATTGTCGTGTCGGCGAACGTCATAGATCGAACTTCTGGTTCTGGCGGGGAACGACGGCATCCCATCCGAGCTCCCGGTCAATGCGAACGCGCAGCGCTTCGGAGCCTTCGTCTTCGCCGTGCACGATGAAGACCCGGGACGGCGGTCGGCGGAAGCCCGACAACCACCGCATCAGCTCGCTGGAATCAGCATGCGCCGACAGCATTGACAGTTCCTCGACCGCGGCGCGAACGGGAATCCATTCACCATGGATCTTGGTCTCCTGCGCGCCTTGCAGCATAGCACGACCGCGGGTGCCGGCCGCCTGGAAACCGGAGAACAGGATCGTATTGCGTGCATGCGGCGCGAACGCCTTCAGATGATGAAGCACGCGCCCGCCGGTGGCCATGCCACTCGCCGAGATAACCACCTTGGGATACGGGCTTGCCGTGATGCCCTTCGAGCCGTCGACGTCGCGGGTGTAGGTCGCAATCGCGCAGACCTCCTTACATTGCTCCGGGGTCAGGCGGTGGTCCCCACGGTGGGCGTGGAGGAGGTCGGTGGCGTCGATTGCCATCGGGCTGTCGAGATAGACAGGCACCTTCGCCAGGCGCCCAGTACTTTTGAGCTTCCAGAGATGGTAAAGGAGCGATTGCGCGCGACCCACGGCGAAGGCGGGAACGACGACCGTCCCGCCGCGCGCGACTGTTCGCTCGACGACGGCGCCGAGCGCTTCGGTGGGATCGGCAGGATCGTGCATGCGGTTGCCGTAGGTCGATTCGATCAACACATAGTCCGCCTCCGGTACAGGGGCCGGATCGGGAAGAACCGGATCGTCATAGCGGCCGAGATCGCCGGAGAAGGCGACACGGCGTCCGCCCCATTCGATCTCGGCGGTGGCGGCGCCCAGGATGTGCCCGGCATGACGGAAAGTCAGCGTCGCGCCGAACGGGAGCTTGACCGGCTTGTCGAAGGGCACGGGCGAGAAGAATTCAAGGCTGCGCTCGGCATCCCGGATGCCGTAGAGCGCGAGCGCCGGCTTGTGTTTCGAGAAGCCTTTTCTGTTGGCGTATTCGGCGTCCTTCTCCTGCAGGTGGCCGCTGTCCTTGAGGATGAGCTCTGCCACATCGCGCGTTGCCGCCGTCGCATAGATCTTTCCCTTGAAGCCGTCGCGCACAAGCTTGGGAAGGTAGCCCGAATGGTCAAGATGGGCGTGCGTCAGGATAACGGCGTCGATGCTCGAAGGGTCGATCGGCAGCGGTTCCCAGTTTAACTCGCGCAGGTTCTTGAGGCCCTGAAACAGACCGCAGTCGATCAGGATGCGTTTGTCGCCGTTGGTGAGCAGATGTTTCGAGCCGGTGACGGTGCCTGCGCCGCCGAGGGACGTAAGTGTCAGCATGGCGTCCTTCATTTGGTAGGAGTGGTGAGATCGGCGGGCGAGCCTTTCCCATCGATGGCATTGCGTTCGGCGACTGTCAGGAAGTCGCGGCGCGACCACCCAGCCAAAGGTGCGGCGGCATCGATCAGATGCGCCCAACTGCAGCGATTGGCGAACAGCAGGCCCGCGACATCCAGCGTGCCGCCCCGGCTGATATAGCCGCGGGCCACAGTGTGTTTCGGACCGCTGTCGAGCCGTCGCAGCAGGCCGAGCATCGGCTCGGGCCGTGTGTGCGAGACGATCAGGCGCGGGACATCGACCGGGAAGAGGCGCACGAGCTCCTCGTCGGACGCCACAAAACGCGCCTCGATGGGATCGCGGGGGATCCTGAAGCGACCGGGCTCGTTGATCGCCGTCACCACGACCCGCCGTCCATGCTCTTTCAGGCGGTTCGCCGCCTTGAGCGCCTCTTCGAGCTGGTAAGCGCCGATCGCAACGATCTGCAGCTCGGCGCCGTCAACCTGTCCCTCGATGTGGGCAGCGCCGTCGGCGACGAAACGGACGGCGGCAGCGCCGTCGAAGCGGTGCGGCATGTCGCGCTTTGAGACGATCACGCAGGCGACCTGGCCGCGCCCCTCGAACACCGAGGCCATGGTGGCGACGGCGCTGTTGGCGTCTACCGGAAACAGCACACGCGCGGTGTCCGACATCTCGCCGAGCAGCGCCTCGCCGACGGTCGGATCCTGATGCGACTGCTCGTTCTTGGAATTCTCCCAGGTATGCGAGGTGACGACAAGCGGCACGGAAATCCAGCCCGGGCTCTGGCCCACCGTGCGTTGGTGGCGCGCGAAGATGATCTCCTGACGCAGGCCACCGAGCATCTTCATCGCGAAGGCTTCGTAGCTGACGATGAGGTTGATCCCGCCTTTGTTCGCAAGGGCCGCGGCGGCGACCGCTTCCTCGTTGAGTGCGGTGATCACGGCGCCATCAACGGCATCGGCGACGCCGGCTTCGGGCGTATTGACGCGGTGGCGGAGGCGGTCAAGGGTGGCACCCATGTGGTTGGAGCGCAGTTCGTCCGGATTGCCGACGCGCACCCTGTGCGACGGATTTGCGTTGACAAGGCTCACGAACCAGCGGTCGAGCGCATGCATGGCGCAATCGGCCGGCGCGCTTTTGTCGGTCCATTGCGGCTGCGGCAGGCTCGGCGCAGACGGCCGGCGCGACGCCAGCGGATGCCGGCTCTCCGGGGGACGCTTCTGCTCCTGGTGAATCGCAATTGCTGAAACGGCCTCGGCGATCTCCTCCTGCGGGACGAACAGAACCCGCGCCGCTTCGTTGAACGCAGTTCGCGCGGCCTCGTCGCGGGACGGATTTCCGGCAAGCGGGAGATTGTGCGCGGCGTTCGTGCCAGCGCCTGGAAAGCCGAAGCCTTTCACGGTATTGGCAATGGCGTAGGGAATGGGAGCGGGATAGACGCGGGCGGGATCGCCCGCAAAACGGCCAAGGCGCTCCTCGGCCGTCAGGATCGCCCAGACGAAGGCCGCGGGATCGCGACCGTCGATCTCGAACGGATCGAATCCGTTGAGCCTGAGATGATCAGCGAGCCAATCGGCGCCGCCCTGCTGCGCAATCTGCGCCCGCTCCTCGATGCGTCGGCCGTTAAGGATCATGATCGGCACGACGAGACCGCTATCCTCAGCTCGCCACCAGCGCGCCGTCCAGTCCGAGCCGCGCTGCTCCTCGAAGGCGCCATCGCTCACGAAAGCGACCAGGCTCTCTCCGGGTAGCGGGGCATGGACGTACTGGACCTCGGCGAAGCCGAGATATCCGCCCTCGGAAATGGCGCCGGCCGTGTTCGGTCCGGCATGGCTGCCGATCGGCACCGCCGGACGGCCCTCGGCATTGATAGCATAGGAATAGAAGTCGGCGGCGAGCCGGGACAACCCTTTCTCGCTCCGGTCATAGCGCCCTTTCTGCGCATCCGAAACGTCGCCGGTCAGCGCGTTGAGCGCCTCGATCGCCGCGACGCAATGGCCCTGTCCCATCACCCAGGAGCGGGTGGTGGCCGAGAGCGTGTTCGCGGCAAGGTAGCCGACAAAGGCCGGCACCATGTTCAGGGAACCGCCGGTATGGCCTTCAGGGGTTGCTTTGAAGGCTTCTAGCGGCAGCGACGCGCCGGAGAGGTCGACGCGCTTGGCATAGGTCATGTGAACCACCGTCCACATCGCGGCGGAGGTCAGCCGGTCGGCAGCGGCAAGCAGGCGGTAAAGCGCGTCCGGGTTCTGCTTCGGCGACTGCGCAAGAGCGCGAATGCGCTCGACGGTTTCGTCGCTATGCGTGATCGGGCCGTAGCCGGCACGCCAATGTTCGAATGCTGGGGAGTGTTCGAAGGCTGTGGACGTCGTCGCGGCCATGCGCTGCTGCCTTTCCTGGATGTGTCTGCTTTCCGATGCCGATGGCATCACTCAACCCCGCCGGTCCACGACGGAGGATCGCTGGCGGGAAAGGAATCGATGCCGGCGCGTTCGACGTCGTCGAGCGGCTCGGGCGGGCGTCGATGACGAACGAGTTCAGGATCGGGAGCGTCGGCGATGGCCAGCGCATCCGTGACCAGTCGGGCGAGCCCGATCGCGTTGCTCGGATGACTGACCGAATCGGAGGAGACGATCCTGCCGCAGAGCGGCGCCAGGCGCGTATAGGAATCACCGGCGAAGATGCCGTGCACGACAGCGACGTCGGGTCGTGCGAATCCAAGCGGCGGCAGCTTTCGCGCCGCCTCGATGAGCGTATTGCCGGAGGAGGCGATGTCGTCGACCAGGACGGGCTGCAGCCCGCTCGATGAGGAGAGGTCGGGAAACGCGATCTCGACGTCGCGGTCGCCATGCCGGATCTTACGCAGCACCGCATGCGGCGCGCCGATCTTTGCGGCGATGGCCGACACCCATTGCTCGCTTTCCTCGTCCGGACCGATGATCAGCGGATCGGCAACCGACGCGGCGATCCACTCCGCCAGGAGCGGCGCCGCATGCAGCGTCAGCGCCGGGATTTCATAGAGCGCGGACAGCGCCGGATAGCGGTGCAGGTGCGGATCGACGGTGACGAGCCGGTCGAAGCTGGACGAGATCAGGCGCGCAAAGGTTCGGGAGGTGATGGCCTCACCCGACCGGAAACGCCGATCCTGCCGCATATAGGCCAGATATGGAGCGATCAACGTCACCGCGGTGGCGCCGAGCGATCGGGCCGCGTCAGCGAGAAAGACGAGCCGGAGGAAGCCCTCATCGGGGCGAGCGAGCGTCGAGACCAGAAGAACCGATTTTGCTGCGACGTCGCACGCGAGGCGGACATAGCTCTCGCCGTCCGGGAAACTGCGCGTCTCGATCGCCCCCAGCTCGCCGGCGCCAGCGTTCGCAAGTGCTTGCGCAAATGCTTCATTGCCGGGGAGAGCAATGATGACGGGGACGGAAGTCATCTGGGCTGTGGCAGGGGCCATCATCGTTCTTTCGCAGTCTCGTTCCGGCGTGCAGCACGACGCGCGGTCAGCTCATGATTTCTTGCCCAAAGGCGAAGACAGGTCTCAGATAAAGCCCGCACGGAAGCTCGATTCTTTAATCGAGATTAAGTTCTTGCCATTGCGTGCCAACTCGGCCTCGCGTGCGAACGGCATTTCCGGTCATGCACGAAGGGATGCATAAAGGCTCCGGCCAGCACCTTTCCGGACGCAATCTTGATCTGAGTTAAAGTTCCGGCCTTCCCAGGCGCGCATTTTGACGACCAAGCAGGCTTCAAGTGACTTTTAGCAGAGAACCTTGTCGATCCTGATGCTCAATAGACGCGGCGATCCATAACGCGCCTGGCTGATGACATAAATCGCATTGGCCGTCGCGCGCGAGAGAAGTACGGGAATGCGGCCCATGGAGAATGAGAACAAAGCGCCCGCGAAGCGGGTCTTCAAGTTCGACATCTTGTATTTTATTGCGGTCTTCTTTGCCGTTCTGCTGATCCGGGATCTGCTTGTCGGCCAAGGCCACATCGAGGTCATTCCGTACAGCGAGTTCCAGAGCCTGATCGAAAGGGACGGCGTCGCCGACCTGGTGGTCGGACCGACGGAGATCACCGGCGCTTACAAGCCGCCTATCGAGAAGGATGCGCCCCAGCATTTCTCCACGGTTCGCGTCGATCCGCAGATCGCCGACGTGCTAACCAAGAGCAACATTTCCTTCTCCGGCAAACCCGCGCCGGGCCTCTTCGAAAACCTGCTCTCCTGGCTGATGCCGGCTGCGATTTTCGTGTTGATCTGGATATTCCTGCTGCGGCCGATGATGGCCGGACAGCATGGCGGCCTGATGAGCATCGGGCGCAGCCGGGCGAAAGTCTATGGCGAGAAGTCTGTAAAGGTGACCTTCGCCGATGTGGCGGGCGTCGATGAAGCCAAGCAGGAGCTCGCCGAAGTCGTCGGCTTCCTAAAGGACCCGGCAACCTATGGCCGGCTCGGCGCGCGCATTCCCAAGGGCCTGCTTCTCGTCGGTCCGCCCGGAACCGGCAAGACGCTTCTGGCGCGTGCCGTCGCCGGGGAATCGGGGGTTCGCTTCTTTTCGATTACCGGTTCCGAATTCGTCGAGATGTTCGTCGGCGTCGGCGCTTCGCGCGTGCGCGACCTGTTCCAGCAGGCGCGCGCGCAGGCCCCGGCCATCGTCTTCATCGACGAACTCGATGCGCTCGGTCGCGCCCGCGGCGTCGATATGCCGGGCGGTGGACATGACGAGAAGGAGCAGACGCTCAATCAGCTGCTCGCCGAGATGGACGGCTTCGACCCGAGCGTCGGCATTATCGTTCTCGCCGCGACGAACCGGCCAGAGATTCTCGATCCCGCGTTGCTGCGCGCAGGTCGCTTCGATCGCCAGGTTCTGGTCGACCGCCCCGATCGTCAGGGCCGGATCGACATACTGAACGTGCACCTGAAGAAGATCAGCGTGGCGCCCGAACTCGACGTCGCGGCGGTCGCGGCGCTCACGCCCGGCTTCACTGGCGCCGATCTCGCCAATCTGGTCAACGAAGCCGCGCTTGTGGCCACGCGCCGCGGCGCGAGCGCCACCGTGCTCGACGATTTCACGCAGGCCGTGGAACGTATCGTCGCCGGCCTGGAGAAGAAAAGCCGGATTCTCATTCCACGCGAGCGCCAGATCGTCGCCAATCACGAGATGGGGCATGCGCTCGTCGCCATGGCGCTTCCCCAGACCGACGTGGTGCAGAAGGTCTCGATCATCCCGCGCGGCATTGCTGCGCTCGGCTACACGCTCCAGCGGCCGACCGAGGATCGCTTCCTCATGAGCCAGTCCGAATTGCAGGATCGCATGGCGGTGCTGCTTGGCGGTCGGGCCGCCGAAAGCCTGGTGTTCGACGAGATTTCGACAGGCGCGGCGGACGATCTCGTCAAGGCGACGGACATCGCACGCAACATGGTGGTCCGGTTCGGCATGTCGAAGGAGCTCGGACAGGTCGCATATGAACCGGAGACCGGCAGCTTCCTCGTCGGACAGACCCCGGTCTGGCGGCCGCGCACCTATAGTGATGAGACGGCCGAGGCCATCGATCACATGGTGAAAGACCTGATTGACAGCGCCTTCCAGAAGGCACGCGCGATCCTCGAGCGCAACCGATCCGTGCTCGATACCAGTGCGCGCGAGCTTCTTGCGCGCGAGACGCTCGGCCCCGACGAGCTCGCCAAGCTGACCACGGGTCTCGAGCGCGAGGCACCGCGAAAGCCAGGTCTCGCTCTGGTCGAATGATGCGGATCGAAAATCGCCGGATAGGCCTGCTCGACGGGCGCTCGCTGTTTAAGGGAATCTAAGGTGCGCAGATCATCCGTTGTAGTCGTCGCCGTGTTGGTTGGCACTGCTGTGGCCGGCGGCTATGTCTATTGGCTCGGTACGCAGAACCGGGTTCCAGCAGGTCTGGCGCGAGTGAATGGAAGGATCGAGGTCGAGCGGGTCGACATCACCAGCAAGTATGCCGGGCGACTGGCTGAAGTCCTGGTCGACGAGGGCGCGAACGTCAACAAGGGCGACGTGCTTGCCCGCCTCGATACGAGCGAGATCCAGGCCCAGTTGACGGCCGCGCGCGCCGCCGTCCATCGCAGCCATCAGAGCGTCGCCAGTGCGCAAGCGAGTGTTGCCCTGCGCGAGGCTGAACTCAATCTTGCGCGAATCGAACTCCAGCGGGTCGTCAACCTCATGCGAACGAACACTTCGACCCAGGCCGAGCTCGATCGCCGCACGGCGCAACGCGACATCTCAAGCGCGTCTCTGCAGACCGCTAAAGCCGCGGTTGAGGACGCCAAGGCCTCGGTCGAGGTTGCCGAGGCGCAGGTCAGCCAGATCGAAGCCGCCATTGCCGACATGACGTTGAAGGCCCCGGTATCCGGCCGCGTCGAGTACCGTCTCGCCCGAACCGGCGAGGTCGTCGGCGCCGGGGGGCGCATATTGACGGTCTTCGACCTCTCGGACGCCCATATGACGATCTATCTTCCGACGGCCTCCGCCGGTCGTGTGGCGGTGGGCTCGCAGGCCCGCCTCGTGCTGGACGGCCCAGGCGGCTACGTCTTGCCGGCGATCGTGTCGTTCGTTTCGGCCGACGCGCAGTTCACACCGAAATTCGTGGAGACGGCGAACGAGCGCGAGAAGCTGATGTATCGCGTCAAGCTGCATCTCGACCCGGCGCTGGTCACCTCCGAGCGCGGCTATGTCAAGGCGGGGATGACCGGCAACGCCTATGTTCCGGTGACCCCAGACGCGCTTTGGCCGACCGAACTTGCGCCGAGGCTGCCCGATGGAGGCTGAGCCCGCCACAGCCGTCAGCCTGTCGGGCGTCCAGCATGCCTATGGGAAGGTGATCGCTCTTCGCAATCTGGCTCTGACCGTTCTGCCCGGGTGCAAGCTCGCCATCGTCGGCCCGGATGGGGTCGGCAAGTCGACCTTGCTCGGCTTGATCGCGGGGGTTCGCCGCATTCAGCGCGGTTCGGTCAATGTGCTGGGCGGCGACATGGCTTCGGCGGCGCACCGCAACGAGGCCGCGCCCCGCATCGCCTATATGCCGCAAGGGCTCGGACGCAATCTCTATCCGACCTTGTCGGTCTACGAGAACATCGACTTTTTCGCCCGGCTCTACACCCAGCCGGACGATGGTCGGCGTCGACGGATCGACGAGCTCATGCGGGTCACGGGGCTGTTTCCCTTCGCCGAACGACCGGCGGGGAAACTCTCCGGCGGGATGAAGCAGAAGCTCGGGCTGTGCTGCGCGCTGGTTCATGATCCCGATCTCCTCATTCTGGACGAACCGACGACCGGGATCGATCCGTTGTCGCGCCGCCAGTTCTGGACGTTGATCGGACGTATCCAGGCCGAGCGGCCGACCATGACGGTGATCGTGGCGACCGCCTACATGGAGGAGGCTGGCGCCTTCGATCGTATCGTGGCGATCGACGATGGCGCGATCATCGCTGAAGGAAGTCAGACGGACCTGCTTGCGCGCGCCGGCGCCACCACTCTCGAACAGGCCTATATCGAGCTACAGCGTCCGGAACGGCGCGGGGCGCGCGCGGCGCCGTCCGTGCCGCGTCTCAAACCCGACGGCGGACCGCCGGCCATCGTGGCCGAAGGCCTGACCATGCGCTTTGGCGATTTCACCGCGGTCGACCATGTCAGCTTTCGCATCGAGCGCGGCGAGATCTTCGGCTTCCTCGGCTCCAATGGCTGCGGCAAGACGACGACGATGAAGATGCTGACCGGGCTGCTTCCCGCGACCGAAGGCCGTGCCGAGCTCCTGGGCAAGCCGGTCGATGCGCGCGACATCTCGGCGAGGACGCGGATCGGCTATGTCTCGCAATCTTTTTCGCTTTACGAAGAGCTGACCGTGCGCGGCAATCTCGAACTGCACGGACGACTCTGCGGCATCGGCGGCAAGGGGCTGGGTGAGCGGGTCGATGAGGCCTTGTCGCGCTTCGAGCTCGGTAATGTCGCCGAGATGCTGCCGGACGCCTTGCCCTTGGGCATGCGCCAGCGTCTTCAACTGGCGGCGGCGTGCCTGCATCGGCCGGACGTCCTGATCCTGGACGAGCCCACATCGGGCGTCGATCCGGCGGCCCGCGACCGCTTCTGGAGCCTCCTGCTCGAAATGTCGCGCCGCGACGGGGTGACGATCTTCATCTCGACGCATTTCATGAACGAGGCCGAGCGCTGCGACCGCGTCTCTCTCATGCATGCGGGCCGCGTGCTGGCGGTCGGCGCGCCACGCGAGCTCCAGGCCGCACGTAAGGCCGCAAGCCTCGAGGATGCCTTCGTCGCCTATTTGGAAGATGCGGCGGGCACGGGTGCCGGCGAGCCGTCCGTGACTGATGAAGCGGTTGGCGTGGTCGAGCCGACCTCAGTGAGGCTGAACAACAATGCCGAGGTGGCGCAAACGCCGCGCCTTGCTTCGATGAAGCGGATCTGGACGTTTGCACGCCGGGAGGCGCTCGAGCTCAGCCGGGATCGCATCCGGCTGGCCTTCGCCCTGATCGGTCCGCTGCTGCTCATGGCGGCGTTCGGCTACGGGATATCGTTTGATATCGAAGGTTTGCGCTACGCGGCGCTCGACCGCGACCAATCTCTGGAAAGCCGCGCGTTTCTCGACCAGTTCTCGAACTCGCGGTACTTCGTCGAGCAGGCACGTCTGAACGACGATGTCGAGATCGACCGGCGCCTGCGCGCCGGCGAGCTGAAATTCGCCATCGACGTCCCGCCCGGCTTCGGCCGCGACCTCTTGCAAGGCCGCCGGCCCGAGGTCGGCTTCTGGCTCGACGGCGGCAATACCTTTCCCGCCGAGACCGCGCGCGCCTACATTCTTGGCACGCTTCAGACCTATGCCGGCATGCTGGCGCGCGCCCCTCGTGGCGCCAACGGACTGCCGGCCGAGACGCTGCGGGTCGAGCCGCGCTTTCGTTACAATCAGGATTTCCGTTCCGTCTTCGCGATCACGCCGGGATCGATCATGCTGCTGCTGATCATCTTCCCGGCGATGCTGACCGCCCTCGGGGTTGTGCGGGAAAAGGAGATGGGGTCGATCGCGAATGTCTATGCGTCGCCGGCGACGGTCGGCGAGTATCTACTCGGCAAGCAGCTCCCTTATGTTGTGATCGGCGTCCTGAGCTATCTCAGCCTGCTGGCTTTCGCCGGTGGCGTGCTGGGCGTCGTGCCGAAGGGCTCGCTGCTGGCGCTCTCGCTCGCAGCCCTGGTCTATGTCTACGCCGCGACGGCATTCGGGCTTCTCGTTTCCGCCTTCGTCTCGACCCAGGTCGCCGCGATATTCGGCACCGCCATTCTGACGGCGATGACCGCAGCGCATTATTCGGGCTTCCTGATCCCGGCCTCCTCGCTCGAGGGGCCGGGCCGCATCATGGGCCTGTCATTCCCGCCGCTTTGGTTCCAGACCATCAGCCTCGGCGTGTTCGCCAAAGGTCTCGACACGCCAGCGTTCGCCCGCGAGCTTCTGGTGCTGGCGGCGTTCGCGCTTGGATTCCTGCTGCTGGCGCGGCTCTTGATCCGCAAGCAGGGGGCGTAGCGATGCGGCGCTGGATCGAAAACGCCTTCCGTCTCGGCGTCAAGGAATTCGCCAGTCTGTCGCGCGACGTCGTGATGGTGGTGCTCATCGCCTACGTCTTCACCTTCGCTGTCTATTCCGAAGCGACAGCGATGCGAACCGACGTCAACGACGCCAAGGTGGCCGTCATCGACGGCGATCGCTCGACCCTCTCGGGCCGGATCAAGGACGCGCTCCGGCCTCCCTATTTCCGGCCGGCGGTCGAAATCGACCGCTCGAGCCTCGACGGCTTGATGGACAAGGGCGCCTTCACGTTCGTTCTCGACATTCCGCATGGTCTGGAAGCCGATTTTCTCGCCGGCCGCAACCCGGCCATTCAGGTCAATGTCGATGCCACCAGCATCTCACAGGCCGGCGTCGGCACCGCCTATATCCAGGAGATCGTCGCGCAGGAGACAACACGCTTCCTCAAGCAGGCCTCCGTCGAGACGCTCGCCCCGGTCACCGCGGTGATCCGCGCGATGTTCAACCCGAACCTCGAAGCCATCAGCTTCACGGCAAGCATGGGCGTCATCAACAACGTCACCATCCTTGCCATCATTCTGGTCGGTGCCGCGGTGATGCGGGAACGGGAGCATGGCACGATCGAGCATCTTCTGGTTATGCCGGTGAGCGCCAGCGAGATCATCGCGGGCAAGATCTGGGCAAACGGGCTGGTCATATTGCTGGCCGCGGCGTTTTCCCTTCACGTCGTGGTCGAGGTTGTCCTGCGCACACAGATCGTCGGTTCGATCGAGCTTTTTCTTGCCGGAACGGCCATTTATCTGTTCGCCGTGACGTCGCTCGGCATCCTGCTCGCCACGGTCGCAAACTCCATGCCGCAATTTGCGCTGCTCTCCATCCCGGTCTTCGTGCTGATGTTCCTGTTGTCCGGCTCGTTCACACCGTTCGAGAGCATGCCCCGAGCCCTGCAGCTGATTTTGGACCTTTCGCCGTCCACGCATTTCGTGCGTTTCGCACAAGCTGTACTCTACCGCGGCGCCGGTCTCGATGTGGTCTGGCGCGATCTTCTGATCATGGCGGGCCTTGGCGCGGGCTTCGTCGCGATTGCCCTTTATCGTTTCAAAGCCATGCTCGCCCGCCAATCGTGACGGTCGCCGTCTAAGCGTATCGCAAGACACGCGCAATTGCGCGTATTCCTGTTTCGGCAGTTATCGGCTCGCTGCCGGTTCCGGCATCAGGAGCCGGGGCAGCCGGATACTGGCCAGCAGTGTGCCCAGAACAATCAGCGCGGCGAGGACGAAGCTCGCATCGGGCAGGATCGGCAGATTGAACAGCGCGCCGCCTGCGACCGATCCCAGAGCCTGACCAAAACTCGCGGCGGCGGTCATGCGGCCGAGTTGCGCTCCCTGGCTGGTCGGGATGCCGAACGACGCCCAGTAGGTTGCGACCGGAGACAGCATGCCGGCACTCGCGGCCACCAGCGCGACGGCGACCGACATCAATACCGAGGTGCTAACGACCGAAACGACGACCAGCCCGATGGCAAGCGTCGCCAAACCAGGCGCGATGAACCAGCGCGTGAGCTCCGGCTTGATGAGAGGCGAGAACACCAGAGCCTGGACGACCGCCATCACGAGGCTGCATTCGGCGAACATGATGCCGATATGTGCGGCATCTAGGCCGAGGACCTTTCCGCGGAGCGCAAGTCCGACTTCGAAAACGCCGATCGCGAGCGCCGTCACCAGCGCAATCACCAGGAGCCGCAGCATCGCCCGCCGTTCGAGCTGTGTGGCGTCCGTTGATGCATCGCCGCTCTCGCGCCGCGTTCCGGAGGGAAGGAGGAAAAGCACCAACACGGCCGCGATCACGGCCAGGCCTGTCGCCGTGAGCAATGGCATTGCCAGCGAGCTGTCGGGAGGGAGTGCCCAGAGGCTTCCAGCGACACGCACCGCCAGCCCTCCGAGCAAAGGCCCGATGAAGAAGCCGGCGGTGCCCGCGATGTTGATCAGCGCGAAGCGATGGGCGCGCCATTCTTTCGACGGGGCATAGTCGCCGATCAGCGCATACGCGACCGGGGTGATGGCGGCGGCGAAGAACCCGGCAAGAAAGCGGCCGAGATAGAGAAGAGGCAGGCTTGCGGTGACGGCGAACAATCCGGTGGTCGCGGCAAAACCCAGAAGGCCCATGAGGATGATCGGCTTGCGGCCGCAGCGATCGGAAATGCGTCCCCAGACCGGCGCGCCGACGAAGATCGCGATGATGTAGACGCCCGTCAGCAGCCCCGTGTGCCATGAAAGAGCCTTCGGCGTGCTCCTGCCGGCGATCTGCTCGATCAGGAAGGGCAGGATCGGCAACGCGACACCATAGCCGACGGTGATCGCGAACATCGCGACGAGTACCGCTGAGAGCGCGCTCCAGCTCAGTCGGGTTGGTTCAGCCAGATCCATGCCGATGCGACCTGCTGCCCAACCCGCAGCCCGAGCGATCGGGCATCGTCGACATCCGCAGATTGGGCGAAACGAAGAGCTGGCCGAATCTTTCGGGCATTCGAGGCCACCCTGCACCAGCCATCGCTGGCGAGGTCAATGGTGAGGATGCGCGAGGGTAAGCCTCGTCAACAAGAATCCGATCCCCCGTGCCATTTGAGATGTCAGGAACGGTGACGGCCAGGAACAGGCTGAGGCCTGGCTGGTCTGGCGAGCGGCTCAAAGAGCGGACACTTGTCATGAAGCGGCCTTCATGCCTTGGCGCCTGTAAAAACGCAGGAACTGCGCATTGATGGCAACGATGATGGTGCTGGCTGACATGAACACCGCGGCTATGGCCGGCGTCATCAGAAAGCCCGTGCCGAACGTGATGCCGGCGGCCATCGGGATGGCTATGGTATTGTAGCCGGTTGCCCAGATGAGGTTCTGCACCATCTTTCGGTAGGTCGCACGTGACAGACCGAGGATTGCCGCGACATCGCGCGGATCGCTCTTGACGAGCACGACATCCGCCGACTCCACGGCCACATCCGTGCCGGCTCCAATGGCCACGCCGAGGTCCGCCTGGACGAGCGCCGGTGCATCGTTGACGCCGTCACCGACCATTGCCACCGAGAGGCCCCGAGCCTGAAGCTCCTTGATCTTGTCGGACTTCTGATCGGGCAGAACCTCCGCGAAGTACTCGGCGATCCCTAGTTCCTTCGACACGCTCTCGGCTACACCCTTTGCGTCGCCCGTCAACATGACTGATTTGATGCCGAGCTGGGTGAGTTCCGCGATGGCGTCTTTCGATTCCGGTCGGACGATGTCGGCGAGCGCGAAGAGCGCACGCGCTTCGCCGTTGCGCACCAGCGCCACCACCGTTTTGCCCTGCGCTTCGAGCTGCTTCAGCCTTTCATGTGTGATGGGTTTGCCCTGTCGTGCAAGATGGCCGGGGCTGACGATGCGAATGTCCTGCCCGTCGACCTTCGCGACAATGCCTTCGCCCGTGATATTGCTCACCTCGCTGGCTTTCTCAATGTTGATATTCCTGCGTTTCGCTTCAGCCACGATGCCGTGAGCGATCGGGTGCTCGGACTGACTCTCAGCTGCCGCGGCAAAGGCAAGCTCGGCGTTCTCGTCGCCACCCGCGAGCAGCACGACGTCGCTGACGCCGAAGCGCCCCTCGGTCAGTGTGCCGGTCTTGTCCAAAACGACTGCCTGGAGATTGCGGGCACGTTCGAACGCCGCCCGGTCACGGATCAGAAGACCATTGCTGGCGCTCAGCGATGTGCTGACGGCGACCACCAGCGGCACGGCAAGCCCAAGGGCATGCGGGCAAGCCACGACCATCACGGTGACCATGCGTTCCAGTGCGAACTCAAGCGGCGCGCCAAGCCAAAGCCACCAGACGAACAGCGTTCCGAAGCCGACGACCAGGGCGATGTAGGTCAGCCAGGCGGCCGCCCTGTTGGCGATATCCTGTGTCCGCGAACGCGTTGCCTGGGCTTTCTTCACCAGATCGATGACCTGAGCGAGATAGGTCGCATCGCCTGTCTTCGTCACTTTGATGGTCACGGCGTTGGCGCCGTTGATCGCACCGCCGATCGCCGTTGCGCCGACCGTCTTGGTGACGGGACGCGATTCGCCCGTCAGCATCGCCTCGTTGAAGCCGGACGAGCCCTCGACGATTTCGCCGTCGACCGGAACCTTGGCGCCCGGGCGGACGATGACGCGATCACCGGGCTTGAGATCGGAGATCGGTACCTCGTGCATCTTGCCGTCGTCGTCGATGCGGGTCGCGCTATCGGGCAAGAGGCGAACGAGCTCTTCCAGGGCACGCGACGCGCCCATCACGGAGCGCATTTCGATCCAGTGACCGAGCAGCATGATGGCGATGAGGGTGACGAGCTCCCAGTAGAACGCTTCGCCCGGAAAACCGAACGTGACAGCGGCGGAGAAAAAGTACGCAGCCGAGATCGCCAGCGCGATGAGTGTCATCATGCCGGGCTGCCCCTTGCGCAGCTCGGAGAAGAAACCGGTCAGAAAGGGCCAGCCACCATAGAAGTAGGCGATGGTCGACAATGCGAACAGGACCCATCCGTCGCCTGGGAAGGAGAGCACGTCCGAGAGCCCGAGCCAGTCTCTTATCATCGGAGAGAGCAGTAGCACCGGAGGGGTAAGCACGAGGGTCACCCAAAACCGGCGGCGAAAGTCCGCGACCATGGCGCCGTGATCGTGGCCGGCGTGATCCGAATGGCTGGACCCTGCCGCAGAAACGATGCTGGAAGCACCTTGCCCGGCTTCCTGCGCTGCTTCGCCGGTTGCATGATGGTTATGATTCCGGTGATCGTGATGGGAGTGCGGTGAACTCATTTTTCCTCGTCCGTATGAGCCCGTCCAGACGTCCATCACAGCGGGCTACAGGGGTTCTGCCGCACTGATCAAGGCTTTGGAAGAGACAATGTTTAGATGTGCAACCTCGCCGCCAAACGCGCGTGAATCTTTAATCCAGATCAAGTTCTGGCTTCGCGCGGCATCAGCGTAGCGTGGGAAGCGGTCGGCCAACCACTATGCCGACTTGACGATCGTGCCGGCTTTGCCCTCCAGAATCGCGCGGGCATCTTCCAGGCGTCCGATGCCCGCGATCCGGCCGGGTGTCCCGGCGAACTGGCAAGCGGCTTCCACTTTTGGCCCCATGGACCCGGGCGGAAACGCAAAAGCCGCCAACTCGGCCGGTTGCGCCGCTCGAACCGGACGCTGTTGTGGCGTGCCCCAGTCGAGATAGACGGCATCGACGTCGGTCAGCATCAGGAATGCATCGGCGGCGAGGTCCGCGGCGAGCAGGCCGGCAGCACGATCCTTGTCGATAACGGCCTCCACGCCCTGAAGGCCGCCCGAGATGTCCCGAATGACGGGAATACCACCACCACCGACGCAGATCGTCACCACACCAGCATCGACCAGCAGGCGGATTACCTCCATCTGGACGATGCGTTTCGGCAGGGGTGACGGCACCACCCGCCGCCACCGCCCGGGCGCCTCTTCTGTCATCGGCCAGCCATGCGCAATGCGTGCGCTCTCGGCTTCTGACCAATCGTAGATCTGACCGATAGGTTTTTCCGGCCGGCCGAAGGCGGGATCGTCCGGGTCAACCTCGATATGGGTCAGCAATGTCGCCAGCCTTGCGGCTTGCGGAAGCGCATTGGCCAGTTCCTGCTCGACCAGATAGCCGATCATGCCGATGCTCTCGGCACTGATGACGTCGAGGGGGTAGGGAGCAATATCCTTCAGCGCCGCCGCCTGAAGGGCAAGCAGACCGACCTGCGGTCCGCTTCCATGCGCCACGACGATGTCGTGATGCGCGGCAAGGTCGGCAAGCGCCGCCGCAGCCTTGCGCACATTGGCGCGCTGCACCTCCGCCGTCATAGGCTCGCCTCGCTTGAGAAGGGCGTTGCCGCCCAGCGCAACAACGACCCGCATGATCACACTCCCAATGTGGCGACGAGAATCGCCTTGATTGTATGCATGCGGTTTTCCGCCTGGTCAAAGACGATGGAAGCATGCGACTCGAAGACTTCTTCCGTCACTTCCATGCAGTCGATGCCGTATTGCTCATAAATCTTCTCACCGATCTCGGTCTCGCGGTTGTGAAAGGCCGGAAGACAGTGCATGAACTTGGCGTGGGGATTGCCCGTGGCGCGCATCAGATCGGCGGTGACGCGGTAGGGTGTCAAAAGCCTGATGCGCTCGTCCCAGACCGAATCAGGTTCGCCCATCGAGACCCAGACATCGGTATAGACGAAGTCGCACCCTTTCGACGCTTCCTGAGGATCCTCCGTGAGCGTAATCCGTGCTCCGGTCTTCTCCGCCACGGCCCGGCATTGATCGACCAACGCCTCGTCCGGCCAACACGTCTTCGGCGCACCAAGCCGCACGTCCATGCCGATCAACGTCGCTCCGGTGAGGAGCGAATTGCCCATATTGTTGCCGGCATCGCCGAGGAAGCAGAAGGAGAGTTGCGACAGGTGCTTGCGCGTGTACTCGCGCATGGTCAGAAAATCGGCGAGAATCTGCGTCGGATGGAACTCGTCCGTCAGGCCATTATAGACAGGCACGCCGGCATGAGCGGCGAGTGTCTCGGCCTGTACCTGGCCAAAGCCGCGATACTCGATACCATCATACATGCGTCCAAGCACCCGGGCGGTATCCTTCATCGACTCCTTCTTGCCGATCTGCGTTCCTGACGGGCCGAGATAGGTGACATGCGCACCCTGATCGTAGGCGGCGACCTCGAAGCCGGTCCTGGTACGCGTTGAATCCTTCTCGAAGATCAGCGCGATGTTCTTTCCTTTGAGCCGTTGCTGTTCGTAACCGCCATACTTGGCCTGTTTGAGCGATGCGGAGAGCCGCAGCAGAAAACGGATTTCGTCCGGTGAAAAATCGAATAGCTTGAGCACGCTGCGGCCGACAAGATTGACGGGCATTCTTTCCTCCCTAGATCGGATCGCGGATCAGCGGACAAGTCATGCAATGGCCGCCGCCTCGGCCGCGGCCGAGCTCGGCGCCGGGCACCGTGATGACCTCCACGCCAGCCTTGCGCAGTTGCGTGTTGGTATAGGTGTTGCGGTCATAGGCAACGACCACGCCAGGCTCGAGGGCGACGACATTGTTTCCGTCGTCCCATTGCTCGCGCTCGGCCACATAGGCATCACCGCCAGTCTGCACCACCCGCAGCTTCTTGAGGCTGAGCGCCCGCGCCACAACCTCCGTAAGATGGCCCGTCTCCTGCCGCACGTCGATTTCCCCGGCCTTCGCACCCGGCCGCAGCGAGTAGGCGGTGATGCCGTCCACAACGTCCGAAAACAACGTCACCAGGTCGCGATCGCAAAAGGTAAACACGGTATCGAGATGCATGGAGGCGCGCTCGACGGGCAGTTTGCACGCGATGACGCGTTCAGCGGCCCCTTTGGCGAACAGGGCGCGCGCGATCTGCCCCACGGCCTGCGGCGTGGTGCGCTCTCCCATACCTATCAGCACGAGGCCGTTTCCAAGCGGCATGACATCTCCGCCCTCTGCGGTAGCCAGTCCGTAGTCCTCATCCGGGTCGCCCCACCAGACAGGAAAGCCGGCGTTGCGAAAGTCCGGATGAAAACGATAGACGGCGGCAATGTTCACCGTCTCGAGCTTGCGGGCATTCCAGCGCATGGGGTTGAGCGTGACACCGCCATAGATCCAGCACGTCGTGTCGCGCGTAAACAAATGGTTCGGGAGCGGGGGAAGCAAGAAATCCTGCGGCCGCAGGACCGGCGCCAGCACGCCGGTTGGCGCGACCGGCAGTTCCGCCCTGCTCATGCCGCCCATGAGGATGAGCGACAGATCGTCGGAATTGATTTCCATCAGGTGGGCGCAGAGATCGTCGGCAAGCCCGACACCCACAGTGTTCACGTTGACCCGCCGCTCCAACAACCAGCGGCGCGCCTCCATATCCTGCATCGTCTGCGCCAACGCCTCGCGCAGGAAGACGACTTCGCTGCCGCGATGGCGGATCGCATCGACGAACGTCATGTGCTCGACACGGGCCTGCTTGACCCAGATAACGTCGTCGAAGAGCAGTTCATGACAATTGCCAGGGGTTAGGCGGGTAAGGGCTGCGCCCGGCCGGTCGACCAGAACGCGTCTGAGCTTGCCGACCTCGGAATGAACGCCGTAGGTAATGGTCATCCTGGTTCTCCTTCAGGCAGCGAGCAGCACGGCTGCGCTGAGGCTGGCCATGATGATGACGGTGAGTATGAGGAGCAGCGGCGCCATGAATCGGAGCCAGCGCTCATAGGGGACGCGGCCGATGGCGAGCGCGCCCATCACCACGGCAAATGTCGGGTTGATCAGGTTCACCAGGCCGTTGGCCGATTGATAGGCGGTGACGACGAGGTTGCGACCGACCCCTGCGAAGTCCGCGACGGGTGCCATGATCGGCATCGACAGAACGGCCAGCCCGGAGGAAGACGGCACGAAGAAGGAGAGTAGGACATTGATCCAGTAGATCACGTTGATGAACGCGACCTCTCCCAGTCCCGCAACCGAGAGTTCAGCCCAGTGCAGGATCGTATCGGTTATCTTTCCTGCATCCATGATCACGACGATGCCGCGCGCGAGGCCGATGATCAGCGCCACACCCAGAAGGTCGCGCGCCCCGTTGACGAAGGCGTCGACGAATTTCTCCTCGCCAGGACGCGCGATCAGGCCAATGAGGATTGCCGAGGCCAGGAAAAGGCCGCTCATCTGGCCCATCCACCATCCGGCCCGCAGCACGCCCCAGATCATGACCACGAAGGTGAGTGCGAACACCACAAGCACGACCTTGTGCAGGCCGGTAAATTCAAGTGCCTCGCCGCCATGTGCGGCAAGAAAATGCGCCTCGTTGTCCGCCTTGCGATCATAGACGAGGGAGCGGCTGGGGTCGATCCGGACGCGCTCTGCATAGCGCATGACATAGATGACGCAGGCGAGCCAGGAGAGCCCCAAAATGACGAAGCGCAGCACGATTCCCTGGGTGAAAGGGATACCCGCGGCGTCGGACGCAATGACTGTGGCAAAGGCGTTGACCGTGGAGCCCAACACGCCGACGCCTGCACCAAGCAGGATGATCGCCACCGCGGTCACGGCATCGTACCGCGCCGCGATCATGATCGGGATCAGGAGCACATAGAAGGCAAGCGTCTCCTCAGCCATGCCGTACGTCGTGCCGCCGAAGGCGAACAGCGCCATAAGCACCGGGATCATCCACTTCTCGCGGCCCTTGAGTGACCTCATGGCACTGCTGATACCGGAGTTGATTGCTCCGGTGGAGGCGACGACACCGATGAACCCGCCGATAATGAGCACGAAGAGCGCAACGTCGATGGCGTTGGCCGCATTGGTCACGGGGTTATAAAGCCCGCCGATTGGGGCCATGATGACGTCGAATACGCCCTGCGGATCCGGTTCGCTCACGGTATATGTACCGGCGACTGGAACTTCGCGGTCCAGTGCGGGGTTTTGCACCCGTTGGTACTGGCCGGCCGGAATGATCCAGGTCAGCGCTGCGACGAGCACGATAAGTCCGAACAGAATGGTGTAGGCGGTTGGAAACCACCATTTCCTTGCTTCGGTCGCCGACGATGCGATGCTCATGGTACGCCCCCCTTCTTGTGTGTTGTCACCGTCACCCTGGCTAACCTGTGAGGCGATCGCATTTGAACCTGAGCGTGTCGGGAACCCGCGGATGGCCACCCACGTCGTGCGCAGAGAAGGCAAACGCGGTCGCTCGAAGACCATATCGGTGATCTTCTGGTCGAAGCGCCCGCCATTCCTTGATCGAAGTTAAGTTCGCCTGCCGCGCATCGGCCTATGTCGAACCACATATCGATTGGACGCAATCGTGGATCTACACGGCAGCGGCACAACGGATCCGGTCGACACATATGCATGGAATGCAGATGCGCGGCCCATCGCAACAGCAAGGAGGCTCGACATGCAGCCCAGAATGAGAACGATGCTGGCACTTGCGCTGGTGTTCGCACCGGCAACGGCGTTCGCGCAGAATGATGCGCACCATGACACCCGACCGGCAGGCGAACAGCCCCCGTCAGCAACCATGAGCATGCCGCAACAATGCGCACCGATGATGGAGATGATGGAAAGCATGATGGGCGACCACATGTCGGCCTGCCTGGCATCGCTGCCGCACGCCTCGCAGGCCTACATGCGTGCCATGATGGGCATGCACGCACCGATGATGGAAGCGATGCAGTCGACGGATCCGGATGTCGCATTCGTCAAAGGGATGATCCCGCACCATCAGGCAGCCATCGATATGGCCCGGGCCGTTCTTGAGCTTGGGACCGACCATCAGACCAAAGCCTGGGCGCAGCAGATTATCGCCGCGCAGCAGACCGAAATCGATGACATGCGTCAGTGGCTGCGGCAGCGCGGCGAATAGATGCGGAACGAACTTGTCATGGCGTCAAACCCCCACAAGGATCGCGGAGCCTCACGGAAGTTCGCTGTCGGAGTAGATCACATGGCGGTAAGGGCATGGCTGCGGAGTTCTGGTGTGCTGATCGCGATGATGCTCGCGCTCGGCACCGCAATGGCAAACGATGGCTATCAGAAAGCGGGCGGCCTTGCCGTTTACCTTGGCATCGTCCCGGCCCCTGTCGTCCGGGGTCATCCGACCGGTCACCCGGAAAGCACAATGCACGGCGGGCCTGGAACCGCGCGGCATCAGCAACACCTCGTCGTCGCCGTTTTCGACGACCAGACAGGCGCACGCGTGGAGAACGCGAGCGTGTCCGCAACCATCAGCGGCCTGGGTCACGTTGGCCAGCAAACCATCCAGCTCGAGCCGATGAAAATCGAGAACACGATCACCTACGGTGGTTTTGTCACTCTCTCGGGAAACGATCGCTACGACATCGCCGTCGAGATCACCGTTCCGGGACGTTCGCGGCCGATCTCGGTGACATTCTCCAGTGATCATGTTCAATAAAGCGAAAAACAGGCGCCAGGCCTTTGCTGCAGCAAAGCCCATTCCAATCTGTTGGAATTCGGATCGGAAGGTGTGGCAAAGGTAACAATTTGCCGTTCTCCTGCGAATGACACATCGAACCCTCGTGCGGCGGCCCTTCATCTGAACCACCCGCCCTGGAGTATCAGCCGGCGATGGGCGCGGCTTTCAGTGGAAACTGACGATGACGCGGCGGCGACTACGAACGGAAGATCTGATCGACAGGCTTGCGGCGGATATAAGGCCGCGACACGTTGAAAGCCGAATCCGAACCCGCCGGCTCTGCGCCGCCGCCATCCTTGCGATCATGGTGCCGGCGCTCCTCTTGGCGCGGCCGCTTCGTGCCGATCTTCCCTCTCGATTGGCGGACGGTATGTTTGTCACCTCAGTTGCGACCTCGGCGATGATCTTTGTCACTGGTGTGCTGGCGCTTTTGATCGTGCGCATCTCACCGCTATCCCGGTCCTGGCTCCTCCTGCCCCTGATCGCCCTGGGACTCTGGCTCGTGTCGGAATTTACCAGCATCGCCCTCGACGTCTCCCGGGAGGGTTGGCGTGCTTTCGCCTTCGAGACGAGTCCACAATGCCCGCTCGTTATCGGGATCGTCGGAATTCCGATCTTCTTCGCGATGCTTGGCCTCGGCCGGATCGGCCTGATCCTGTGGAGGGGGCCGACAATCGCGGTCGCCGCTCTGTCAGCCTTTTCCCTGCCTGCAACCATGTTCAATCTGTTTCATGGCCTGGACACCGGCGCGATGGTCCTGCTTTGGCATTTCGGCGCGATCGCAATCTTCTCCATGACGGCGGCCTTTTTGCTCAATCGGCGTATTCCTCGCATCGTGTGCGACTGGCTCGCGGTATGATCAGCGAAGCGCGCGACAAAAGATGAACTGGATCAAGGGGGCACAAGCAGCCGTTTACGGCGAGGCAATGGCTTTTCAGCCGACCGCCACGCATGAGTGTTCCTGTGCCGACTCACATTCCGGCTGTGTGGTACTGACCGCCTGCAAGCGACGCTCTTCCCGCTCGATATAACCCCGCGTCAGCGGGACGGCGTCCTGTCGCCTGGCGATCTGGATCTGGAACACCATCATCCCCTGATAGCGGAAAGCGAGTTCCGAGACGCCGAGATAATACTCCCACAAGCGCGCAAAGCGCTCATCGAAGAGATCGACCGCCTCAGTGCGGCGGGCGAGAAATCGCTCGCGCCAATGTCTGAGCGTTTCGGCATAGTGAAGGCGCAGGATCTCGACATCGGTGACCACGAGCCCCGCCCGCTCGATCGCCGGCAGGACCTCGGAAAGAGCCGGTATGTATCCGCCCGGGAAAATGTATCTGGCGATCCACGGGTTGGTGAAACCCGGCGGATCGGAGCGGCCGATCGAATGCAGCACGAAAACGCCTTCATCATCGAGCAGATCGCGGCATTTTCGGAAGAACTCATCGTAGTGATTGACGCCGACATGTTCGAACATACCCACTGACACGATCCGGTCGAAACGTTCGTTCACGTCCCTGTAGTCCTGCGATCGGAATTCCAGACGCGCCGGATCTGAAGCCGCCGCTGCCCGCCCCCTAGCAAATTCGAGTTGTTCGCTCGAAAGCGTGATCCCGGTGACATGGGCGTCGAAAGCCTCAGCCAGGTAGAGCGCCAGACCGCCCCAGCCGCAGCCGATGTCGAGCACGCGCGCATGACGACCAGGCAGGAGCTTAGCAGCAATGTGGCGCTTCTTGGCCTGCTGCGCCTCATCCAAAGACATGTCTGCTCTTTCGAAATAGGCGCAGCTGTACTGCATGTCCTTATCGAGGAAGAGTTCGTAGAGCTTGCTGCTGAGATCGTAGTGATGAGCAACGTTTCGCCTGGATTTCTGACGGACGTTTTTCTGCACCCGCCGCCGGAGAGCAAAACGCAAGCGGGAGAGTATCTTTGTCGTGATCGTCGCCGCGTCGTTCTGGTCCTGGGACAGAAGCAGCTCGAGCACCTCCGTGATGGTACCCTGTTCGATGATAAGGTCGCCGTCGACGAAGGCTTCGCCAAGCCGCAACTCGGGATCGAGCAGAACCCGACGCTGCGCCGCGGCGGTTCTGAACCGCACTGCCACCGCCGGACCGGCCCCGTCACCGAAGCTCCTGGTGACCCCGTTGGCGGTTGTTATCGTGAGAGTTCCGGTTTTGACGAGGCGACGAAGGGTTTTGAAAACAAGGGTATCCATGACGGGGCTTTCTAGTCAACGTTGGTATATCCCGACTAGAAAGCGTGCGATCCCGCCGCAGACTTTAACGTGGGTTGAAAAGGGTGAGCGATAAAGCCATGATCGATAGAAAGACGAACAGTCGCCCGCCATCTTGATCACCCGCTCGCTTTGGCGCGTCGCGCCGACAGGCGGGGAATGAATGCCGGCACTTCCCGCATATAGCGCGCATAGGCGTCGCCGAATTCGGCAAGCGACTCGCGTTCTTCGTGTTTGGAAAGGCGCCAATACATGAAGACCAGGACGGGGAACATCGCAAGTGTGAGCAGGGTTGGCCACTGCAGCAGGAAGCCGAACATGACCAGAACGAAGCCGACATATTGTGGATGCCGAACCCAGGAATACACCCCCGAGGTGGCGAGCGTGCGCTTGCGTTGCGCTTCGTAGAGCATCTTCCACCCGGCCGAGATGAGGACAAAGCCGCCGCCGATGAAGACAAAACTCAGCAGGTGGAACGGACCGAAATGGGGATTTGAGCGCCAGCCGAACAGCTCCTCGAGCAGGTGACCCGCGTCGTGGGAGAGCCAGTTGACGCCCGGATAGCGGGACTGCAACCAGCCGGAGAGCAGGTAGATCGTCAGGGGGAAACCGTACATTTCCGTGAACAGCGCCACGATGAAAGCACTGAAGGCGCCGAAGGATCGCCAGTCCCGCGGCGTGGATGGCTTGAAGAAGCTGAACGCGAAGAAGATGAAGACGATCGAGTTGAGGATGACGAGGGACCACAGGCCGTACGCGGGAATGTCGTCTTGCATGGCGCTCTCCTGGATGGAATTTCAGTGCTGATGCGGCGACTGCTGTCGCGCGGACGAGCGGTCGTTGCCGCCGCCATGCCCACTATGTCCGCCATGCTTGCCGTGCATGAAGACATGCAGGAGGGGGCAGGCAAGGATCAGCAGCCAGGGCAGCCAGCCGAGCAAGTGCGCGCGGTGTTCCGTGAGGAGATAAAATCCCGCGATCGCGAGGAAGCCGTAAAGGGCGATGTTGGCGGCGCTGAAACGCCCCCCCGGGTTCTCGTCTTTATGCAATTGGTCTCGGTTTGTTTCCATGGTGCTTCATCCGACAGTTTGAACACGTCGATTGCTCCGCGATGCCGGTCGAATGTTGAGGCCAGTCCGCAGGAAGGTGCTCTTCTTGGCCCGGATGATGCTGTGACAGATGTCTGGAATCTTTGATGTGAGTTAAGTTTCAGATTGCTCCCCGGCGAACCAGGCGATGCCTCGCTTCCGAAAGCAAGTCAGGTATTCGATGTTCTGACCATTGGTCTGCCGCCTTGGAGCAGCATTCAGGCCATATGCGACGCTGAAACTCAAATTAAGCTGGAGGCAAGTCTTCGAACCCGCGGACCAACGTACCAATCGATCGAGCGCATGATCCGATCCGAACATCAATACCCTGCATTCGAAGGCGATTCCGCTCTGAGTCCGCGATAAAGCCGCATACGAGATGAGTAACCCCGCTTCCGACGATGAGGTCGTAGGTGGCCTCGGTGGTGCGTTGCGGGTTCCGCCGAAAATCACGCGCGCGAGTGGCGGGGTCGATCAGCAGCAGTCCCTCGGATTTCGCGAAGAAGGGGCTGAGCATGGTTCTCCTGCGCGTGCGCACGATGAGCACGCCGATGATGCGTTTTCGATCTGCCGGCACGGAGGCTATCGATGACATTTCCATCCCGCGGGAGGATTCTGTGACGATGAGAGAAGCATCATTTTGCCGCTCGCTCTTTAATCTCGATCAAGCATCGCGGGTAGCATTGGCGGCCAGCCCGTCATGTATTCGCGGTAGGGCTAACGAGGCACGCTATAGCGACGGATTCCAGTTGGCGTGTTGATCTGGATCAAAGCGGTCTTGCAAACAATGTAGTGAGATGCAAAAGTAGCTTTCTCGTCTCGTGTGCAGAAAACCAGTCCAGGTGCATGCGGAGCGAGGGTGCGCGACCTGTAAACCGCCGAGAATTCGATTTTATGCTTCGGTATCTGGCACTGCTGATTGTTAGTGTGATCGCTGTCCTCGCACAAGCCGGACCGTCGATGGCGCAAGTCGGTCAATCGACACCGAGCGTCTCGGAGAGGCATCAGGCTACCTCATTGCTAAAGGTCGCCATGTCGGACGACGACGATTGCGTCTCGGGTTCAGGTTGTTGTAGCGCCATATGCTCACCCTGTGTTGTATCCCTATCAGCGCAGTCCCACGGTTTCTCGCGCTTCCTACCCACGTCTTCGCGGACTTGGGTTTCGCGCCAGAATTGCTTGCGCTCGATCATCCTCGGCCGCGATCCGCCTATCCCCCGAAATCAGCTCATCTGAGGCCATCCAGGTCGATCGTCAGCCACGCCCGTCAGTCCGGCGTGAACGGCAACACGACCATAATGTGGCTTGCCGATCGCTTCGCGCTTATCGCGCCGAAGGCTCGGTCCATCAATGATCTATTGATTGGCTGCGCAAGCGTGGCCGCCGCAACGGGCCAGGAGCCCGGGAGGTGTAATGTGAGCTGGCATCAAGCGTCTTTATCAGGAGAGACATCCCGGTCGCTCCGTTGCGACCATTGGGAAACCGCTGAGAAGGCACGGAATGTACCACCCTTACCAAATTTCCCCATTACCGTGTCCCTCCAGAAGGCGGCCATGCAGGCCGACGAGGTGACCAAACGACGAGGACGTCACAAACAGGACAATGACAGTGAGGCGCGCACCGTTGCCTTGCCAGTCGACGCACACAGACTGATTCCCAACTACCGCAATGGCGACCGACGCGTCGAAGCCGGCCGGGATTTGTTCAGCATAGGATTCGACGGAAAGGCCATCTTCAACCTTCTCGACGGATGGGTAGCCATCTACACATTGCTGGAGGACGGCAGACGGCAGATTGTCCAATTCGCCCTGCCTGGCGCGGTTCTGGGTGTCCGTTCATCGAGGAGCGCGCCCGCAACCGTCGGTGCTCAAGCCCTGACCGACGTCGTGGTATCGGTCATTCCGACCCCTGTCCTGACGTCGCATTCGCGTGCAGACCCCGACATTACCATGCGCCTGGCGCGCTCACTTGCACACGACTGCAATCTGGCTTTCGATCATCTCACCAGCATAGGTCGGCGTTCAGCGCGCGAACGGGTCGCTCATCTGCTCCTTGAATTGTTCACACGTTACCGTGCACAATGGCCAGGACATCGCAGCGAGGAAATGGTGCTGCCGCTTACCCAGGAGCAAATCGGCGACGCCACCGGCTTGACCTTCGTTCACGTGAACCGTGTTCTCAGCGCGCTGCGCAAGGAAGGAATCGTCCAGTTCCACTACCGGCGTCTGCGAATAATCGATCCGGATCGTCTCATCGAAGTCGCAGGCGTCGATCCGGAAATCGCAATGGCCTGGCTTGAACGACAACCCTGGGGGTAGCGCTTCGCCAAAGGGATTTGGCGCGGCATATACTTCTTTCAGGAGCACTCGCCGGCCGTAGGCTGTCTTGTCCGCCACGGTGGCGTTCATCGATGGACTCCCGGATGAGATTCCAACCGAAGTGCGAACCAAGGCTCTGATCGAGTTTCCGCCGCTCGCCTATCAGGCGTGGTTCGGCAGCCGTGCAAATGCGTATCCAGCAACGGCGCGATTCTGAAATCGAGCCAGTCGAGTATCCTCAGCGAGATACATCTTCGTGAGCTTTGCGGATCTTCTCGGCTTTCTCGCAATGACAGTCGAGAAAACCATGGATCGGACAGGTGCGGCACATCTCCTCCAAACGCTTGCGTAGCGCTTGCCGCCCGCGGTGGAGTCGCACCGTGACATTGTTGAGCGAGGTGCCAAGGCTTGCTGCCAATCTGTCGCGAGGCTCGCCCAGGATATCAGCCCGCCAGACGATGTCCGAATACTCGGGTTTCAAGGTTGGAAGCAGACGATACAGACAATTGCAGACCGCTGCATCGAGTTCGGCGTCAACAGGTTCACTCTCGATCTCGGCGTCGTCGACAGGGGTTTCCCGACGCCGTCGCCTGCTCAAGTTCCGCTGATGGTCAACCAGGGTGGTGGCGAGGATGCGGCCCAGCCAGCCCCGAACGGTGCGGATATCTCTGAGTTGAGATGCGCGCTCCAGCGCCCGAAGGGAGAGGCGCTGCAGCACCTCCTCCGCATCGTCGCGATTCCTCAGGCGGCGCTGGAGGAAGACCAGCATTTCCTCTCTCGCCTCGACAAGCGCCCGCTGGACGGCAGCATCAAGAGGTTTCGCGGCATCGTCAGACTTATCGGAACGTTGCGTATCCATTCTCTTGCCTCCAGCTTCGGTCATCCTCCGCATTTTCCTGCTGCACGGGGGCAGCTCCCAAAATTCGCCTGATGTTGGACAGGCGCGGCTGATAAGTCTTTAACTCTAATCAAGTGTCATGGCTGTTGGTTTCCACGCGGAACTGAGCCGGTGGGGGTGCGGACGAAAACTTGGACCACCAAGGAGGTAGTTCATGTATTCCTACGCAGACAGACTTCGAGCGGTTGAGCTCTATATCCGGCTTGGGAAGCGACTGAACGCAACCATTCGCCTGCTGGGGTATCCGACCAAGAATGCGTTGAGGGGCTGGTACCGCGAGTACTTACAGCATCTCGACCTGCGTGTTCAGGCGGTAGCCCGCGCGCCAAAATATTCAGAGGCTCAGAGGCAGGCGGCACTTGAGCACTTTCGCACCCATGATCGTTGCATCTCTGCGACGATGAAGGCGCTCGGCTATCCCGGTCGAGGAACTCTCACCAAATGGGTTCGTGAGGCCTTCCCGGAGACACGAACATCAATGGCCGGTCGATCATGGCATCCTGGCTATTGCGAGGAGGTCCGGCAAGCAGGGGTCATCGGGCTATGCAGTGGTGATGAAACCGCTCAACAGGTAGCTGACCGACTGGGCGTCTCAAGGCCGACATTGTACAGCTGGAAGGACCAGCTTCTCGATCGTGAGGCCCCGTCATCCATGAAACGCCGTAAAGCCAATCCTAAGGTGCCTGAACGTGAAGAGCTCGAGCGACAGCTTGAAGCCCTTCAGCGTGATGTCCGCCAGTTACAACTCGAACATGATCTCCTGAAGAAGGCCAATGAACTCATAAAAAAAGACGTCGGCGTCGATCTGCAGATCCTGAGTAATCGGGAGAAGACACAACTGATTGACGCCCTTAAGGAAAATTATTGCTTGCCGGAACTGCTCACACAGCTGCGAATTGCCCGAAGCTCCTACTTCTACCACCGCGCCCGCTTGTGTCTGGCAGACAAGTATGCCGCCGTCCGCCACAGCCTTGCGGAGATCTTTGAAGCTAACCGCCGTTGCTACGGTTATCGCCGAATGCAGGCGTCGTTGGCCAGGCAGAGCGTGATTATCTCGGAAAAGGTTGTGCAGCGATTGATGAAGCAGGAGCAGTTAATCGTTCCCAGACTACGTCGACGGCGGTTCGGGTCCTATCTGGGAGAGATCAGTCCAGCGCCCGAGAACATAATCAATCGCGACTTCCATGCAAAAGCGCCGAACCTGAAGTGGCTCACAGACATCACCGAGTTCCAGATCCCCGCCGGCAAGGTGTACCTTTCCCCCATCATCGACTGCTTTGACGGCATGGTCATCAGTTGGTCAATCGGAACCCAACCAGATGCGGGGCTGGTCAACACCATGCTGGATGCAGCCATCGGGACCGTAACCGACGAAGATGAACGGCCAATCATCCATTCTGATCGCGGAGCCCATTATCGCTGGCCTGGCTGGCTCAACAGGATCAGCAATGCGCAGTTCGTTCGCTCGATGTCCCGAAAGGGATGCACGCAAGACAACGCCGCGTGCGAAGGCTTCTTCGGCCGCCTGAAAACAGAGCTCTTCTATCCACGAGACTGGAAGGCCATCACGATCGAGCAGTTCGTCGCCGAGGTGGATGCCTACATCCGATGGTACAATGAGAGGCGCATCAAAATATCGCTGGGATCGCTCAGCCCGCTCGAGTATCGTAAAAGTCTCGGCCTGATCTTATGAAACAGTCCAACTTTTTATCCGCACCCCCGGTTTTTCCACCGAGAAGTGAGCCACCTCTGACTATGGTTTTATGATTGGGTTTTGGTCAAGGGATTGGCTTTTTCTCCTCTCTTGTTTGCTGCGGCTGCAGAACTGGCCTTGAAGCGGAAGCTGTCATTACCTGTTTCCAGGATATGGCAGCGATGGGTCAAACGATCGAGCAATGCCGTCGTCATCTTGGCGTCGCCGAAGACTGTTGCCCATTCGCTAAAGCTGAGGTTGGTGGTTATCACCACGCTGGTCCGCTCATAGAGCTTGCTCAACAGGTGGAAGAGCAGCGCTCCGCCTGAAGCGCTGAATGGAAGGTATCCGAGCTCATCAAGGATCAGCAGATCGAGGCGGACCAAGGTCTCAGCGATCTGGCCTGCCTTGCCTTTGGCCTTCTCCTGCTCAAGTGCGTTGACCAATTCGATGGTTGAGAAGAAGCGGACTTTTCGACGGTGATGTTCGATAGCCTGGATGCCAAGGGCCGTCGCCACGTGGGTTTTGCCTGTGCCCGGTCCGCCGACGAGCACGATATTCTGCGCTCCGTCAATGAACTCGCATCTGTGCAACTGGCGCACCGTCGCTTCGTTGATTTCGCTGGCGGCAAAGTCGTATCCAGAGATATCCTTGTAGGCCGGGAAGCGCGCAGCCTTCATATGATAGGCAATCGAGCGGACCTCGCGCTCAGCCATTTCGGCTTTCAGCAACTGGGACAGGATCGGTACGGCTGCATCAAAAGCTGGAGCACCTTGCTCGATCAAGTCTGTGACGGCTTGCGCCATGCCATACATCTTCAGGCTACGCAGCATGATGACGACGGCGGCGCTGGCAGGATCATGACGCATGGCGACCTCCCACAATCCGGACGCGCAAGCCATCGTAGCGTTCTACATTGGCCTTGGGTTCACGCACCAAGGTCAGTGCTTGTGGCGTATCGACGTCGGGACCGTCGGTCGTCTTGCCGTCGATCAGCATATGCAACAGGTTCAGCACATGCGTCTTGGTTGCTACGCCTTGATCCAGAGCCAGTTCCACGGCCCTGACGACAACCTGTTCGTCGTGATGAAGGACAAGAGCGAGGATGTCCGCCATTTCCCGATCGCCGCCGGGGCGGCGAAGCATCTGGTCCTGCAGTTGTCGAAAGGGCAGCGGCAATTCCACGAAGGGTGCGCCATTGCGCAGAGCACCGGGCTTGCGCTGGATGACGGCAAGGTAGTGCCGCCAGTCGTAAATCGTCCTCGGTGGCTTGTCGTGACTGCGCTCGATGACCCGCGCATGTTCGCAAAGAACGTTGCCCTCGGCTGCAACGACCAGTCGATCGGGATAGATCCGCAGGCTGACGGGCCGGTTCGCAAACGATGCAGGCACGCTGTAACGATTACGCTCGAAGGTGACCAGGCACGTTGGTGAGACTCGTTTGCCTTGCTCGACGAATCCGTCAAACATGGTAGGCAATTCCATCAATGCTGCTCGCTCATCAGCCCAGACATCCGCAATCGAACCGGGCAGGCTCCCGTGCGGTGTCTCCTGCCACAGGTCTTGGCAATGCTGTTCCAGCCAGAGGTTCAACGTTGCCAAATCCGGGAAGTCGGGCATCTGTTGCCATAGGCGGGGACGAGAATCCCGGACGTTCTTCTCGACCTGACCCTTTTCCCAACCCGCAGCGGGATTGCAGAACTCAGGCGCAAACACGTAGTGGTTCGTCATAGCGAGAAAGCGGATATTGACCTGCCGCTCCTTGCCGCGACCAACGCGATCGACTGCGGTGCGCATATTGTCGTAGATCCCTCGCGCAGGCATACCACCGAAGACCCGGAAGCCGTGCCAATGGGCATCGAACAACATCTCGTGTGTCTGGAGCAGATACGCCCGCAAGAGAAACGCCCGGCTGTGCGACAGTTTGATATGCGC
>Ga0075032_1000185_pt1 | contig 45195 bp, 44 predicted proteins | sample SynthPrep_1_END__FD_71386 | JGI IMG/M metagenome (GOLD analysis project Ga0075032, IMG submission 71386) | Synthetic microbial communities from Ohio, USA - SynthPrep_1_END_DS7_MetaG | ecosystem: Engineered > Bioreactor > Aerobic > Activated sludge | place: USA: Ohio, Columbus | collected 2014-04-10
GCGCAGGATCTTGCCGGGACGGCCCGCCCCGGCAAGATCCTGCGCCGCGAGGCCATGGCGCAGGCCGCCGCCAGCGCGGCCACATAAGAATTCCAACCATCCCCACAGGAGACATACCCATGATGCGCAAGACTTGTCTGGCCCTGGCGCTGGCCGCCGTGCTGCCCGCCGCCCACGCGGCCTTTCCCGACCATCCCATCACCCTGATCGTGCCGTTCCCCGCGGGCGGCCCGACCGACATCGTGGGCCGGCTGGCCGCGGCCAAGGCCGGCGAGATCCTGGGCCAGCAGATCGTGGTGGAGAACCGCACGGGCGCGTCCGGCACCATAGGCATGACCGCCACCGCGCGCGCCAAGCCGGACGGCTACACCGTGGGCCTGGCCACCGTCAGCACGCACGGCACCGCGCCGCACCTGTTCCCCAAGCTGGCCTACGATCCGGTCAAGGATTTCACGCCCGTCAGCAACCTGGTCACCAGCCCCAACATCCTCAGCGTCAATCCGCAGTTTCCGGCCAAGACGCTGGCCGAATTCGTCGAGCACGTGCGCGCCAATCCCAACAAGGACGGCTATGCCAACGCCGGCGCGGGCGGGGTGAACGACCTGGGCATGATCTGGTTCCTGCAGATCATCGGCGGCAAGATGAGCAGCATTTCCTACCGCGGTTCCGCGCCCGCGCTCACCGATACGGTGGGCGGCGTGGTGCCGGTGATCTTCGATAACTTCCCGTCGTCGTTGCCTTACGTCAAGAGCAATCATTTGCGCGCCCTCGCCATCACCGGCGCCCAGCGCAACGCGCACCTGCCGGACGTGCCCACGTTCGCCGAGCAGGGCTACAAGGATTACGACGTGACGGCCTGGTACGGCGTGGTGGGACCCGCCGGCATGCCCGACGACGTGCGCGACAAGCTGGCCGATGCCTTCGCGCGCGCCGTGCGCGACCCCGCGACCGCGGCCAAGATGGAAGAGACGGGCGCGTTTCCGCTGGGCAATACGCCGGCCGAATTCGGCCAGCAGATCCGCGCCGAACGTGATCGCTGGAAGACCGTGATCGACAAGGCCGACATCAAGCTGCAGTAAGCGCGGCGGGCGCGCTCAGTACACGTCGCGGCGGTAGCGGCCGTCGCGCTGCAGGGCCTGCAGGCGCGCGGCGCCCAGGATGTCCTGCAGCGCGGCGTCCACGCCGCTGGCCATGCCTTGCAGGCTGCCGCAGACGTAGATGGCGGCGCCCGCGTCGGCCCAGGCGCGCACGGCGTCGGCCTTGTCGCGCAGATGGTGCTGCACATAGCGGCGCTCGGCCTGGTCGCGCGAGAACACCGCATCCACGCGTTCCAGCGTGCCGTCATCGCGCCATGCGTCGATATCTTCCCGGCAGAACCAGTCGTGTGCTGCGTTGCGTTCGCCGAAGACCAGCCAGTTGCGCCGCTGGCCAGCGGCGCGGCGCGCCTTGATCAGCGCGCGCAGGCCGGCCAGGCCGGTGCCGTTGCCCACCAGCAGCAGCGGGCGGTCGTCGGCTGGCGCGTGGAAATTGCGGTTGACTCGCACACGCAGGTCTATCGCGGCGCCGGGCTGGGCGATGTGGGTCAGCCAACCGCTGCCCAAGCCCAGCGCGCCATCGGCATCGCGCATCTGGCGCACCAGCAACTGTATCGAGCCGTCTTCGGGCAGCGATGCAATCGAGTATTCGCGGTGCGGCAGCAAGGGGCCGCCGGCTTCGCGCCGGGGGCCGATTTCGGCGATATCGCCGGCCTGCCATTCGCGCGCGCCATCGGCAGGCGGCGTCAACGTCAGCAGATAGCAAGGGCCGCCCTGGCTTTGAGGGTTGAGCTGCTCGCGCGCAGCCAGGCGCCAGGATTCGTATGCCGGCGTCTGCCAGTCGGGCAGGTCGCTGCGCCCGGCCAGAAGGCCGAGGTGGTGCTGCCAATGCCGCAAGGCTGCCGGGTCGCCGTTGTCGACCTCGACCAGGTCGAACAGTGGCGCCGCGCCCTGCGCATGCAGCCAGTCGTCCAGGCGATGGCCAAAGCCGCAGAACTGGGCGTACTCGCTGTCGCCCAGCGCCAGCACTGCGTAATGCGCGCCGGCCAGCGCCGGGACTGCCTGCTGCATCTGTTCGGCGAAGGCCGCGGCGGCATCGGGCGGATCGCCTTCGCCATAGGTGCTGACCACGAACAGCATGCGGCGATACGCCGTCAGACGCTTGGCGTCCAACTGTTCCAGCGCCGCCACGCGCACGGCGAGGCCGCCCGCGCGCAGGGATTCGGCGGTCTGCGCCGCCAGCGATTCGGCATAGCCGGTCTGCGTGGCGTAGGCGACCAGCAAGGTGTCTTCGGGGACAGGCGCTTGCAGGGCTTGCAGGGCCAGCGCCTGCTGCGCCTCATGGCGTTTGGCGCGGCGCCGGGCCCAGGCGCACAGCAGCAGCCAGGCTCCCACCACGCATGCTGCCGCGATCAACCGGGTTGCTGGCATGTCGTCAGGCTATGGCGGCCAGCGCCTGGAATTCGGGCGTGGCGACGACGCGCCAGGCGTCGCGCTCGCGCAGGATGAACAAGGCCGCGAGGCCGTGGCGGCGCGCGTAGGCCAGGCCCTCGTCTTCGCCCAGCACGGTCAGGGCGGTGGCGAGCGCGTCGGCCTGCATGCATCCCGGATGCAGCACGGTGACCGAAGCCAGGCTGTTGCGCACCGGCAGGCCGGTGCGCGGATCGATGGTGTGGGCGTAGCGCTCGTCGCCGCTGCCCGCGTGGCGGCGGTAATCGCCCGAGGTGGCGATGCTGCGGTCGCACAGCGGCAGGGCCAGCGCATGGTCGTCGCTGGCGTCCGGCACTTCGATGGCCACGCGCCAGGGCTGGCCGTCGGGCCGCCTGCCGCGCGCGCACAGCTCGCCGCCCACTTCGACCAGGTATTGGCTGATGCCCAGGGCATCGAGCGCCATTGCGGCGCGGTCCACGCCGTAGCCCTTGGCGATGGAGGAAAGATCCAGATAGGCGCCGCCCGGCTGCAGCGCGGCGCGGCGCTCGGCATCGAGCTGCACGCGGCGCCAGCCGCAGCGGGCGCGCGCGGCCTCGATGGCGGCGGGAGAGGGCGGTTCAAATGCGCGCTGATGCGGTCCGAACCCCCAGGCGTTCACCAGCGGCCCGACCGTGGGATCGTAAGCGCCGCCGCTGTCCTCGGCCAGCGCCAGCGCGTGGCTCAGCACGTGGAAGAACTCCGCCGGTAGATTCTGCCAGCCGGATGCGGCCTGGTTGTAGCGCGTGATGTCGGAGTCGGGTTCCCAGGTGCTCATCTGGGCGACCACCTCGTCCAGCGCGGTCTGGATGGCATGGCGCGCCGCGGCTTCCGTGCGCCCAGCCGGCAGCGCCATGCGCGCCGACCAGGTGGTGCCCATGGTGGCGCCGGCCAGCGCCGCGGGCGCCGCCGGCATGGCCGGCATGGCGCCGTAGGCGACGCGCACGGCCGCGGCCGGCGCGCCGCGCTGGGCGTAGGAGGGAGAGCTGGCCATGCGCCCGCGACGGCTTAGGGTTGCAGCACTTCGACCGTGCCCGCGTAGGACAGGCGGCGCTTCTTGGCTTGCGGCACGCTGACCTTGGCATCTTCCATGCCGGCTTCGATCCAGTACAGGCCGGGCTGCGGCCACTTCACGGAGAACTTGCCGTCCTTGTCCGTCTTCAGCTGGATTTCGCCGACCTTGTCGCGATAGCGGCTGCCGCCGGGCACCACGTTGACTTCCAGGTCGGCGGCGGGCTTGCCGTCCAGCAGCATCTGGAAGGTGGCGGGCTCGTCCGTGAACAGGTCGTTCGGGTGGGTCACGGGGGCCAGTTCCAGGCCGCGGCCGACCGGCTTGACAGCCGAAGGCTTGCCCGCGGTCACGAAGGTTTCGACGCGGCCCAGGCTTTGCGAGACTTCCAGCTCATCGGCCTTGGCCGGCACGGCCTGCGCCAGGCCTTCGGGCTTGCCGAAGTAGCGCTTGTTCTTGCCGTCTTCCTTCCAGCGCGCGAACACGCCGTCGTTGACCACGGCCACGCGGTAGGTGCCGGCCTGTTTCAGTTGCAGGTCGAAGGTGCTGCGCAGCTTGCCCTTATTGATGTTTTCGGCTTCGGCGGCGCTGCCGTCCGGCGCGGTCACGGCCAGGCCGTCCAGGCGCAGCGGGGCGTGGTTGAAATAGAACTTGTCGTTGCCGACGGCGGCGTCGACGGTGACCCAGCTGTCGGTGCCCGACAGCACCGTCGAGGACGGCACCATCCAGACGTCATGCGCCTGGGAGGCGAAGGGCAGGCACAGCGCCAGGGCGGCGGCCAGTTTGGCGGCGGATTTCATCGTTGCGCTCCTTGGGGATCTCAGGGTTTCAGGTCGAGCGCGATGGCGCCCAGTTCGTGTTCGCCGCGCGCCGTCAACTGCTCGGCCTTTTGCGGCGGCCATTGGAAGGGGATGCGCAGCAGCTCGCGGCCGCCGACTTCGCGCGCGGCTTCGATCACCACGGCGTACTGGCCGGGCTTGAGGCCCGACAGCGGCTTGCTGGCCGCATCAAAGCTCAGCGCGTGCTTGCCCACGGGCTTGGTGGCGCCGCTGACGCCGTCCACCGGGAATTGCTGGTTGCGGCCGCTGCGGCGCCACCATTGGCGCATGTCCTTGAGCCATTCCGTGCCCTCGTTGTTCTTCTTGGCCACGTCGTACCAGACGGCCAGGTCGGTCGCCACGCTCTGGTCGGGGTTCTCGATCCAGATCGCCACGTAGGGGCGGTGGTACTCCGCCACGTCCAGGCGCGGGATCTCGATGGACAGGCCGATGTCGGCCGCTTGGGCCGTTCGGGCGATCAGGCCGGCCAGCAGGGCCGACAGCAACAGCTTGCGCATGGAAATCTCCAGGGGCGGATCGTTGGAATCAATGAATGAAAAGCAGGGCCAGCACCACCGGGATCACCACGCCCAGGCCGACCATGGGCCAGGTCGCGCTGCGGTTGCCGGCATGCATCTTGAGCAGCACCAGTCCGGTCAGCGAAAAGACCAGACAGGCGACGGCGAAGATGTCCAGGAACCAGCTCCAGGCCAGGCCGGTATTGCGGCCCTTGTGCAGGTCGTTCAGGTACGAGATCCAGCCGCGGTCGGTGCGTTCGTATTCCACGTCGCCGCTGGCCAGGTCGATGGACAGCCAGGCGTCGCCGCCGGCGCGCGGCAGCGACAGATAGACCTCGTCGGCCGACCACTCGGCCGGCTTGCCGGCGGCGGACGCGTCCAGCGTCTGGTCCAACCACTGCGCGACGGGTGCGGGCAGCGGCGCTTTTTTCTGTGCGGGCGGGGGCGACAGTCGCTGCAGCACGGCAGCGGGCATGCGGGCTTCACGGGTGGTCACCACGGCCCGGGCCTCGATGTGCGAGGCGTTGTTCAAGGTCAGGCCCGTCACCGCGAACAGCAGCATGCCCAACAGGCACAGCGCCGAGCTGATCCAATGCCATTGGTGCAGCGTCTTGAGCCAATAGGCCCGGCGGCGAGGGGTGGGTTGACTGTCCATGGGGTATAGGGTGAAAGCCCGCGGATTCTAACATTTAATGAGAATGACTCTTATAAATGCCGGGATGGTCCGCCCAAGGAAATTTCAATCGGTTTCGGGCGGCACGCGGCGGCAGGGAGGGGGCGCCGTGGCGCCAGCCGGCCAGCGGCGATAAGATAGGCCACCCGTTACAAACACCGGAGGTCGTCATGCTTGAACAGCAAGTCGTGGATCAGATCGGTCGTCATTGGGGTTGGGTGGCCTTGCGCGGCGTCGTCGCCATCCTGTTCGGCCTCATGGCCTTGCTCATGCCCGCCATCACCTTGTCCGCCCTGGTGCTGGTGTGGGGCGCGTTCGCGCTGGTGGACGGCGTGCTGGCCCTGGTTGCCGGCGTGCGCATCCGCGACCAAGGCAAGCCCTTGTGGGCGCTCATCATCGTGGGCCTGCTGGGTATCGCGGCCGGCATCGTCACTTTCCTCTATCCCGGCCTGACCGCGCTGGTCCTGCTCTACATCATCGCGATCTGGGCGCTGGTGTCCGGCGTGTTCCAGGTCGTGGCCGCGATCCGTTTCCGCAAGGACATCCGCAACGAATGGCTGCTGGGCCTGTCGGGCTTGGTTTCCATCCTGTTCGGCGGCATGCTGATCATGCAGCCCGGCGCGGGCGCGCTGGCGCTGGTCTGGGTCATCGGCGCCTACGCCGTGTTTTTCGGCATACTGCTGCTGGTCTTTTCCTTCCGGCTCAAACAGCACAAGGCGTCCTGAAGTCCGATGTCCGCATACCAAACCCTGATTCCCCTGAATTTCCTGGCCGTGGGCGTGGGCGCCATGTTCGGCGCCTGGGTCCGCTGGCTGGTCAGCCTGTGGTTGAACGTGGAGTCCTGGCCCTGGGGAACCTTCGCGGTGAACCTGGCCGGCGGCTATCTGGTGGGCCTGGCGCTGGCGCTGGTGGCCGGGCATCCCGAATGGCCGGCCTGGGTGCGGCTGAGTGCGATCACGGGTTTCATGGGGGGCTTGACCACGTTCTCGACCTTTTCGGCCGAGACCGTGGCGATGCTGGAGCGCGGCGCCTACGCCAGCGCGCTGGGCTATGCGGGTTTCAGCCTGGTCGGGTCGCTCTTGCTGACGGTGGCTGGCCTGGCCACCGCCAACCTGCTGCGTTAAGGCCGGAGGCGGCGCTCAGGCAGCTGCCGGATTCAGCACGCGGGCGGCCTGCAGGCCGCTGCGCACCGCGCCTTCGAGCACGCCCGGATAGCCCGTGTCGGTCCAGTCGCCGGCCAGCGCCAGCGTGGGCCAGGGCGTGGAGTTCAGCGGGCGGGTCAGGCCTGGCACCGCCGCGAAGGTGGCGCGCTTTTCGATGAACAGTTCCGCGGCCGTCACGTCCGGCATGGCCGGCAGGCGCGCGGGATGGCGCGCCGCCTGTTCGGCCACCTGGTCGATCAGTGCTTCGATGACCTGCCGGCGATTGCGTTCCGCGATGCCGGTGGCCGCGCTGGTCACCACGGCCAGTTCGCCGGCCTTGGTGTCGCCGGCCAGCTGCGCGCGGTCGAACAACCATTGGCCGTAGTGGTCGCGGGCGGATTCCTCGCGCAGCATCATCATGGGTTCAGGCAGGCGCCAGGGATCCTGCAGCCGCAGGTTCAGCGTGGCGATGGGCATGTATTCGAATGCCTTGAGCGCATCCAGCAGCCCGGTGGCGCCGGCTTCCCGCAGCGGGGCGTCGAGCAGCCGCGCGGCGAACGAGGGCGGCACCGCCAGCACGGCCGCGTCGAACCGTTCCTGGTTGATGTCGATGCCCTCGGCGGACGGGCGGAGCTGGCGCACGGTGCTGCCGTAGCGCATGGTCACCTGGCGCGCCGCGGCGTCGGGCCAGAGCGCGGATAGGTCGGTGCAGGGCAGCAGCATGTCGCTGTTTTCGCGGCTGCCGGTCAGGCTGTCGCGCAGCACGCGCGCGAACAGCGCGGCGCTGGCCGTGGCGGCGGGCGTGTTCAGCGCGGCCAGGCACAGCGGCTCCCAGATCTGGCGGATCAGCGCGTCCGATTGCGCGTGGTAGTGCAGCAGGTGCAGCACGGTCCATTCGCGCGGCGGCGTCCACGACATGGCCTTCAGGCCGCGCATCAGGCGCAGGGTCGCGAGGCGGTCCTTCCAGGACAGGCCGCGCGCGCGCAGGATCGCAGCAGCCATGTGCAGCGGCGCCGGCAGCCGTGGCGCGGCCAGGCGGAAACGGCCGTCCAGGCTGGCCAGCTGCAAGGGCCGGCGCATCAGCAAGGCGTCCGGGTTGCGGCCCACGCGGCGCATGAGCGCCAGCGTGTGCTTGTAGGCGCCCGACAGCAGGTGCTGGCCGTTGTCCAGCGGCGCGTCGAAATCGGTGTGGAAGACGCGCCGGGCGCGTCCGCCTGGAGTATGGCCGGCTTCGAACACCGTGACCTTGGCGCCGGCTTCGCGCAGCGCGACGCTGGCTGCCAGGCCGGCCCAGCCGGCGCCGATGACCGCCGCCTTCACCGGCCCAACCGGCGGACCAGTCCGCGTCCGCCGCCTACCCAGGTCTTCCAGGCGAGCCACAGCTTGCGCAAGGGGGTGAGCGAGATGCGTTGGTGCAGCACCTGCCAGTTGTCGCGTTCGATCTCGTCGAGCAGCGCGTGGTAGATGGCCGCCATCATCAGGCCTGGGCGCTGCGCGCGGCGGTCGGCCTCGGGCAGATTGCTCATGGCCTCGCGGTACAGTTCGCGGGCGCGTTCGGCCTGGAACTTCATCAGCGCGCTGAAGCGGTCGGAGTATTCGCCGTTCAGGATGTCCGAGGCCTTGACCTCGAACTGCTGCATGTCGTTGACGGGCAGGTAGATGCGGCCGCGGCGGGCGTCGTCGCCCACGTCGCGGATGATGTTGGTCATCTGGAACGCCAGCCCCAGCTTTTCCGCATAGACCAGGGTCTTGGGGTCGGAATAGCCGAAGACGCCGGCGGACAGTTCGCCCACCACGCCGGCGGCGTGCCAGCAATACTTGCGCAGGCCCGGCCAGTCCAGGTAGCGGGTCTGGTCCAGGTCCATTTCCATGCCGTCGATCACGGCCAGCAGGCGCTCGCGCGTGATCGAACAGCTTTGCAGGTGCGGCTGCAGGGCGCGCGTCACCGGATGGTCCGGATTGCCGTTGTACATCTGGTCGACCTGCGTGCGCCACCAGGCCAGCTTGACGCGGGCCAGCGACGGGTCGGTGCATTCGTCCACCACGTCGTCCACTTCGCGGCAGAACGCGTACAGGGCCGTGATGGCGCGCCGCCGCTCAGGCGGCAGGAACAGGAACGAGTAATAGAAGCTGGAACCGCTCTTGGCGGCTTTCTCCTGGCAGTATTCGTCAGGGGTCATATCAGGTAATTGCGCGCCACAACATGATGGCCCAATCTTTGGCGCCCAATTCGGGGCGATTCATGAATACGTCGTAGCCGCCCGCCTCGATACGCTCCAGCACGCGCAGCCCGCCTTGCACCACCAGACGCAGCTCCAGGCCCATGCGGCCCGGCAGGCGGCGCGCCAGCGGAGCGCCGAAGTGTAGCAGTGCGCGGGCGCGTTCGACTTCAAAGGCCATCAGGTCGCGCCAGGCGGGCGTCAGGCGGCAGGCCGCCAGGTCCTCGTCCGTCACGCCGTGGCGGCGCAGGTCTTCCTGCGGCAGGTAGACGCGCTGCTTGTGCCAGTCCACCCGCACGTCCTGCCAGAAGTTCACCAGCTGCAGGCCGGTGCAGATGGCGTCGGCCTCGCTGACATTCTGCGGATTGGTGGCCTCGAACAGGTGCAGCATCAGCCTGCCCACCGGATTGGCGGAGCGGGTGCAGTAGTCCGCCAGCGTGGCGTAGTCTTCGTAGCGCTTGACGCTGATGTCCTGCTCGAAGGCGGACAGCAAGTCGTAGAACGGCGTGATGGGCAGTTGGTGGCGCGCGATGGTGGCCGCCAGCGGCACGAAGATGCTGGCCAGCTCGGGCGAGCCGGGTTCGGGCGTGGCGCCCGGTTCGGCGCCGATGCGGTGCAGCTCGGCCCGGAAGGCGGCCAGCTGGTTCAGCCGTTCTGCGTCCGTGGCGCTGCCTTCGTCGGCGATGTCGTCCGCTGCGCGCGCGAACCGGTAGATATCGGTCACGGCGCCGCGCAGCCTGCGCGGCAGCAGCAGCGAGGCGACGGGAAAATTCTCGTAGTGATCGATGGGCATATGTGGGCTTGCGGATCTGGCCTTGGAGCCAGGACCTCTCCATTTTAGAGTAGTCGCATTTCCGTGACACGGCGCAACGCCGCGCAAGGCGAGGATCAGTTAGACTTAAGCGCCACAGGATCCCACACCATGCCGCGCCCAATCTCAGCCACCGTCTCCGTTTCCGCTCTTGCGCACAACCTTGCGGCCGTGCGTCGCCACCTGGATCAGACCGCTGAGGCCGCATCGGGCCTGCCGCCCTCGATTTGGGCGGTCATCAAGGCCAATGCCTATGGGCATGGCATCGAGCAGGCGGTCGCCGGCTTCTCCAAGGCGCAAGGCCTGGCCATGCTGGACCTGGACGAGGCCGTGCGCTGCCGCGAGGCGGGCTGGGGCGGGCCCATCCTGCTGCTGGAAGGCTTTTTCGAACCCTCCGACCTGGACATCGTCGACCGCTACCACTTGAGCGCCACCGTGCACAACCGGGAGCAGCTGGACATGCTGGCTCGCGCGCGCTTCTCGCGCCGCGTCGATGTCATGCTCAAGCTGAACAGCGGCATGAACCGCCTGGGCTTCAGCCCAGCCGCCTATGCCGCCGCGCATGAGCGCGCCATGCTGCTGCAACAGCAGGGCGTGCTGGGCTCGGTGGGCAAGATGACGCATTTCGCCTGCGCCGACGGCCCCCAGGGCGTGAACGAGCAACTGGCGGTGTTCAATTCGGTGACGCATAAGATGCCGGGCGCCATCAGCGTCTGCAATTCGGCCGCCACGCTGCGCTTCGCCGAGATCGCGGTCGCCTCGGAAACCCAGGCGCACTGGGTGCGCCCGGGCATCTGCCTGTACGGCGCCTCGCCGTTCGCGGACGCCGAAGCCGCTTCCTTCGGTCTGAAACCGGCCATGTCGCTGCGCTCGGAAATCATTGCCGTGCAGGATCTGAAGGCGGGCGATTCCGTCGGCTACGGCGCCATCTTCCGCGCCGACCGCTCCATGCGCATCGGCATCGTCGCCTGCGGCTATGCCGACGGCTATCCGCGCCACGCGACCACCGGCACGCCGGTGGTGGTGGCCGGCATCCGCACCCAATTGGTGGGCCGCGTCTCCATGGACATGCTGATCGTCGATCTGGGGCCTGTCCCCGCCGCCGGCGTCGGCTCGCCCGTGTCGCTCTGGGGCGAGGAAGGCCCCTCCGTGGACGAGGTGGCCCAGGCCGCCGGGACCATCGGCTACGAGCTGCTGTGCGCCCTGGCGCCGCGCGTTCCGGTCACCCGGGACGTCTGAGGCGGCCCGGTTCCGCGCTGTCTGGCGGGCCGTCCGGCTGGCAAGAATTGCTACGCAATTTACAAGACAGGCAGCGCCGGATGGTGTCTACTTGGAAGACCGGGCGCCCAAGCGCCCGTTTTTTACCAAGAAAACAGAAGCGAGGTTTCAACCCATGAAGGACAAATGCGTGCTCGTCACGGGCGCCACCAAAGGCATAGGCTGGGCGCTTACTCAGCGGCTGTCCGACATGGGCTGTCATGTGGTCGGCATTGCGCGCAACACCACCGACGTGGATTTTCCTGGCTATCTCTACGCCTGTGACCTGGCCGACGCCGGCCGCACCGAGGAAGTGCTGCGCGAGATCCGCGAGAAATTCCCGGTCGATGCGGTCGTCAACAACGTGGGCATCGTCTCGCCCCAACCGCTGGGCGAAATCGACCTGGCCACGCTGTACAACGTGCTGGACCTGAATGTGCGCGTGGCGGTGCAAGTCACCCAGGCGTTCATCGAATCCATGAAAGTGCGTCGCGCCGGGCGCATCGTCAACGTGGTCAGCCGCGCCATCCATGGCGGCCTGGAGCGCACCGCCTATTCGGCCGCCAAGAGCGCGCTGGTGGGCTGCACGCGCACCTGGGCGCTGGAGCTGGCCGAATATGGCGTCACCGCCAACGCGGTCGCGCCCGGCCCGATCGAAACCGAAATGTTCCGCGCCACGCGGCCGGCCGGCAGCGATGCCGAAAAGCGCGCGCTGGCCTCCGTGCCCATGAAGCGCCTGGGCACGCCCGCCGAAGTGGCGGCCGCGATCGCCTTCCTGCTGTCGGACGACGCCGGCTTCATCACCGGCCAGGTGCTGGGGGTGGACGGCGGCGGCAGCCTGGGCGGCCGTTCGTAAGGCGGACAAGGGGGCGCGGCAACACGCCCAATCCATTGAAATGCGCGCTTCGGCGCGCTTTTTTTTGGGCCCTCATCTGCCGCGCCAAATTGGCTAAGATAAAGCGGCTCAACTTGGAGAACCCACGATGCCGCTAGTCCATATCGCATTGCGCGCCGGCAAGCCGGAAGCCTATCGCCAGGCCATCTTCGACAGTATCTACCAGGCCATGCGCGAAACCTTCAATGTCCCCGAAGACGACCAGTTCATGACCATGACGGAGCACGAGGCGGCGAACTTCCGCTATAGCCCGTCCTACCTGGACGTGGCGCGTAGCGACGACCTTGTGTTCATCCAGATCACGGCGAACAACACCCGCAACCTGGAGCAGAAAAAGGCGCTGTACCGGCGGATTGCGGAGCTGCTGGGCACAAAGCCTGGCCTGAGGCCGGAAGACGTATTCGTGAACCTGGTGGAAGTCGCCAAGGAAAACTGGTCCTTCGGCCACGGCCTCGCGCAATACGCCTGATCCCGGCGGGGACCGCGGCCGATCGGCCCCGGCTTTAGCCGCCCAGCGCGCCGGCCTCCACGCGCAGGGCATCCAGGAAGCGCTGCAGCGCCGGCGACGCCTCGACCTGCGCCCGCTGCACCACGCCCACCGGCGGCAGGTTCCAGTCGGGCCGGAATCGCAGGATCGCGAGCACGCCCAGCGCGGCGTAGTGCTGCGCCACGGCGCGCGGCATGGCCGAGAGCACGTCGCTGCTGCGCAATAGCACCTCGTTGGCCAGCAGCGATACCGATTCGGCCATGGGCGCGCGCAGCGTCAGCCCCTGTTCGGCGAAGTAGGAGTCGATGCGCTGGCGCAGCGGCGCCTGCGGCGGCGGCAGGATCCAGTCCTGCCGCGCCAAGGCGGCTGCGGTGATGCGGGTGGACTTGGCCAGCGGATGGCCGACGCGCGCCACCACGCAGATCGGCTCTTCATACAGGACTTCGGTGCGGAACACGGGTTGCGTGGCGTCCAGCATCAGGCGTCCCAGCACGCAATCGAGTTCGCCGCGCGCCAGGCCGGCCAGCAGCGCATCGTGCGCGCCTTCCTGCAGCATGACGGTGACGCCCGCATGGTCGGCGCGCAGGCGCTGCAAGGCGCGCGGCACCAGCACGGGCAGGGCCACCTGCTGCACGCCGACTCGGATGCGGCCGCTGGCGCCGGCGGCCAGCGCCGCGATCTCGTTGCGGGCGCCGGACAGGTCGGACCAGAGCACATCGGCCTTGCGCGCCAGCGCGTGGCCAAAGCCCGTGGGCACGATGCCGCGGCGCGTGCGCTGGAACAGCGGCACGCCGAACATGTCCTCCAGTTCCAGCAGTTGCTTGCTGGCCGCGGGCTGCGTCATGCCGAGCTCGGCCGCGGCCTTGTGCACGCTGCCCAGCGCGTATAGGGCGCGCAGCAGGTCCAGGTGACGCATGCGCAGGCGTCCGCCGATGTGGTGCAGCTCTGGAATCCGGGGCGTGGCAGGCATTTTGTGTAATTCCTGTTGGTTATCACAGCATTCTAATAATTGATTAGATTGTATGCACCCCATACCTATACTGGATCGCAGTTCAACTGACCTGTGCAAAAGGGGAAACCATGAAGATCACGATGCTGGGAACCGGAGCGGCGCTGCCCGATCCGGACCGGGGCCAGTCCGCCATCCTGCTGACCCTGGATGACGATACCCACTATCTGTTCGATTGCGGCGAGGGCGCCACGCGCCAGATGGTGCGCGCCAATGTCGATCCCGCCAAGGTCGGCTTTGTGTTCCTGACGCACCTGCACCACGACCACATCTGCGACTATCCCTACTTCGTCATCTCCAGCTGGATGCTGAACAAGACCGGCGCGCCGCTGGTGCTGGGGCCGAAGGGCACGCGCCATTTCGTCGATCATCTGTTCGAGAACGGCGCCTACCATACCGACTACCAGGCGCGCAGCGCCTATCCGGTGCGCCAGGCCAACCTGGAAGCCATGCGCCCCGAGGTGCGGGAAGTCAGCCCCGGGCCGGTGTTCGACGACGGCCGCGTGCGCATTTCGGTCGACTGGGTGGAGCACATTCCGCGCGACGTGTGCGAATGCTTCGGCGTGCGGGTGGAGGCCGAAGGCAAGGTCATCGCGTTCAGCGGCGACACCGCGCCCTGTGAAGCCATGGTGCGGCTGGCACAGGACGCCGACCTGCTGATCCATGAATGCACCTTCCCCGAATCGTTCATCGCGCATCGCGCCAAGACCGGCGTGGGCACTTATGCGCACACCAGCCCCACGGACCTGGGCATCATCGCCAGCCGCGCCGGCGTCAAGAGCCTGGTGGCGACGCACTTCGGCCATTTCGATTCGACCAGCCCGGTGATCAAGCGCGCCGCGGCCAAGCATCTGCCGGTGGAACTGATGGGGCCGCACCTGATGGACGAAATCGTGGCCGACATCCGCAAGAACTACTCGGGTCCGCTGCGGCTGGCGCACGACCTGATGCGCATCGACCTGTAGCATCCGCGAGGAAAAATGCCGGCCACCGCGCCGGCGCGTGCGCGGGCGATGCCCGCCGGCCAGGGAGAACACCATGACGTACCGGACTTGCGCCGTATCCGTTTTGCTAGCCTTGGGCGTGGCGGCGTCGCCGCTGGCCGCCTGGGCGCAGTATCCCGATCACCCCATCCGCATCGTCCTGCCGTACGCGCCGGGCGCGGCGGGCGACGTCGCCATGCGCCAGATCCAGCCCCTGCTGGAAAAGCGCCTGGGCCAGCCTCTGATTGTCGATTACAAGACCGGCGCCGGCGGCAATATCGGTGCGCTGGAAGTGGCGCGCGCCAAGCCCGACGGCTACACGCTGGTGCTGGGCGCGACCAACAATTTCGTCATCAATCAGTTCCTGTACCGCAAGTTGGGCTTTGATCCATTGGCCGACCTGGAGCCGGTGGGCAAGCTGGCGGATGTGCCCGCTTTCGTCTATGTCAGCGCGCAAGTGCCGGCGCAGGACTACGCGCAGTTCGCGCAGTATGCGCGCGCGCAGGCCGGCAAGCTGAACTATGGTTCCCCGGGCATGGGCACCACGCCGCATCTTTCCGGCTACCGCCTGTCGCACGCCATGGGCGCGGGTATGACGCACATCGCCTACCGAGGGTCCTCGCCGGGCGTGCAGGCCTTGCTGGCCAACGAGATCCAGATGTACATCGGTGGCTACAGCATTGCCGCGGCCTACATGCCGCAGGGCAAGGTGCGGGCCCTCGCGGTGGCGGCGCCCGAGCGCTTCGCCGCCTTGCCCGACGTGCCCACCGCGGCCCAGGCCGGCATGCCGGACGTGGTGCAAGGCAACTGGTGGGGCTTCGCCGCGCCCAAGGGCACGCCACCCGAGCGCGTGGCGCGCTTTGCGGACGTCCTGCATGAGGTGCTGGCCTTGCCGGAGGTGCGCCAGGCGTTCCTGGCCGGCGGCTTTGTGCCTGGGCAGGACACGCCCGCTTCCTTCGCCGCGGCCTGGCGCAGCGAAGCGCCGCAATGGCAGGCGGTGGTGCGCGAATCCGGCGTGGTGCTGGACAACTGAGGAGGGCGTCATGGAATACACGCGCCGCGGTTCGGGCCGTCCGCTGTTTCTGTTGCATGGCTTTTGTTCATCGTCCGCGATCTGGGATGGGCTGGCGGGCGCGCTGGCGCAAGAGCGCGACGTGATCGCACCCGACTGGCCGGGCTTCGGACGCGATGCGCAAGCGGCGCCCTTGCAGGGACTACCGGCGTACGCGGACGCGATCGTCGCCTTGGCGGACGAACTCGGCATCGGGACGTTCGACGTGCTGGGGCATTCGTTCAGCGGTTTCGTTGCACAGCAGCTGCTGTGCGCGGCTCCCGCACGTCTGGGCCGGACGGTGCTGTATGGCGCCGGCCTGCGGGTTGATCGCGCCGCGCGCTTCGAACCCATGGACCAGACCTTGGCGCGCCTGCGCGCGGATGGTCCACGAGCGACCGCCCGGCGCGTGCTGGAGACCTGGTTCCGGGCGGGGGAGCAGGCGCCTGCCTATGCGGCCTGCCTGGAAGACGGCATGTCCATGAGCGCCGCCGGCGCGGCCTCGATGCTCGCGGCGGTCGAAGGCGTGGACTACACGCAGGCCCTGGCGGCGGTGCGCGCGCCGGTGCTAGTCATATCGGGCGAACATGAACGCAGCCATCCGCTGGCTTCGGCGCTGGACCTGCGCGCAGCGCTGACCCACGGCAGCCTGTGCGTGCTGCCGGATTGCGGGCATGCCGCGCACCTGGAGCGCCCGCTATTGTTCAATACCGCCGTGCGCGAATTCCTGGCACGGCGGTGAATCGGGCCGGGGCGGGGAGCCCCGGCGCCCGCGTCAGTACGGACCCTTGGCCGCCGCCGCGGGTGCGGCGGCGTTCTTGAACTGGCCCGCCAACTGCTCGGCCGCGCGCGCCAGCAGCGTGGCGTCCACGCCCACGGCCACGAAGGTGGCGCCCAGCGACAGATAGTGCTTGGCGCGGTCCACGCCGCTGTGCAGGATGCCGGCCGCCTTGCCGCTGCGGACGATGCGCAGGATGGCGTCGTCGATCGCCTTGACCACGTCCGGATGCTCAGGCTGGCCCAGGTAGCCCATGCTGGCCGACAGGTCTGCCGGGCCGATGAAGGCGCCATCGACGCCATCCACCGCCAGGATCTCTTCCAGCGCCTCGACGCCGCGCGGCGTTTCGATCTGCACCAGCACGCACATCTCGTCGTTGGCGCGGCGCAGGTAGTCGGGAATGCGGTTCCAGCGCGACGAGCGGGCCAGCGCGCTGCCCACGCCGCGTACGCCCTGGGGCGGATAGCGTACCGCGGCCACGGCGGCGGCGGCTTCTTCCGCGGACTGCACCATGGGCACCAGCAGCGTCTGCGCACCCGTGTCCAGGATCTGCTTGATCTGGACCGCGTCGTTCCAGGCCGGCCGCACCACCGGCGCGACCGGATAGGCAGCCATGGACTGCAGCTGCTGCAGCGTGGTCTGCAAGGTGTTGGGGGCGTGCTCGCCGTCGATCAGCAGCCAGTCGAAACCGGCGCCGGCGATGATCTCGGTGGAGTAGGCGCTGGCCAGGCCGGCCCACAGGCCGATCTGGGGCTTGCCGCTGCGCAAGGCCTGCTTGAAGGTATTGGTCAGTATGTCCATGGATGGTGGCGCGGTCAGATGAAGTGGCAGTTGACGGAACCCAGCACGCCATAATCGACGTTGAAGGTATCGCCAGGGCGGGCCAGCACCGGCCGGGTGAAGGAACCCGACAGGATGATCTCTCCCGCTTCCAGCGCCACGTCGTGGGCGGCCAGCTTGTTCGCCAGCCATACTACGCCATTGGCGGGATGGTTCAAGACGCCCGCGGCCACGCCGGTTTCCTCGATGACGGCGTTGCGCGACAGGATGGCGCCGATCCAGCGCAGGTCCAGTTCGCCGATCTTCACCGGCCGTCCGCCCATCACCACGCCGGCGTTGGCGGCGTTGTCGGCGATGGTGTCGAACACCTTGCGCGGGCGCTTGCTGTCGGGGTCGATGCTGTGCGAGCGCGCGTCGATGATCTCCAGCGCCGGGATCACGTAGTCGACCGCGTCATAGACCTGGAACAGCGTGACGTTGGGGCCTTGCAGGCGCTTGCCCAGCACGAAGGCCAGTTCAACCTCCAGCCGCGGCAGGATGAAGCGGCCCGCGGGTATGTCCGCGCCGTCGTTGAAGAACATGTCGTCCAGCAGCATGCCGAAGTCCGGCTCATCGATCTGCGAGGCCTGCTGCATGGCGCGCGAGGTCAAGCCGATCTTGTGCCCGCGCTTGACCCGGCCCTCGGCCAGCTTGATGTCCATCCAGGCGCGCTGGATGGCGTAGGCGTCGGCGATCGTGATGTCGGGGTACTCGAGCGAAATCTGGCGGATCTGCTGGCGGGTGCGTTCGGCTTCGTGCAGGCGCGCGGCAATGGCGCGCACGGTATCGTTATCTAGCATCGGGGTTCCAGGTGTGGTGGAGTTGGAGTGGAATCAGTTGGGGAAGGGGATCAGCGTGTTGACCAGCCGCCCCACGCTTTCGATTTCGGTCACGACTTCGTCGCCGGGCTGCACGTTGACGATGCCGTCGGGCGTGCCCGTCAGGATCAGGTCGCCGGGCGAGAGCGTCATGAAGCTGCTGAAGTACTCGATCAGCGCGGGCACATCGAACACCATGTCGCGGGTATTGGCGCGCTGCGTCTCGACGCCGTTGACCGTGGTGCGCAGGTTCAGGTTCATGGGGTCCGGCACGTCGTCGCGGTCCACCAGCCAGGGGCCGAGCGGCGTGCAGGTGTCGCGGCTTTTCACGCGCAGGTTGGGGCGGTACCAGTTTTCCAGGTAGTCGCGCAGCGCGTAGTCGTTGGCCACGGTGTAGCCCGCCACGCAGTCATAGGCCTGGGCGCGGCTGACCTTGCTGGCGGTCTTGCCTATCACCACCGCCAGTTCGCATTCGTAGTGCATGAAGGCGACGTCGGCGGGGCGCAAGGTCCGGGCGCGGTGGCCGACAAAGGTGTTGGCGGCCTTGAGGAAACCCAGCGGTTCATCGGGCGCCTTGAAGGCCAGTTCCTTGGCGTGGTCGGCGTAGTTGATGGCCAGCGTGAAGGTGGTGCGCGGCTCGAAGGGCGGCAGCCAGTCCACCGCGTCTTCGGCGTAAACGCGTCCGTCGGCCAGACGGACCTGGCCTGGGCCGGCTTCGGTGACGGCGTGGATGACGCCGTCCAGGGAGATGCGGGCATGTTTCATGGCGGGCTCCTGTGCTTATCGGGCGGCGGCCAGCGGATTGCCCAGCGTGCCGACCCGAGCAATGCTGATCTCGTAGCGCTGTCCGGCGCGTGCGCGCGGCGCGCCGTGGGGCGTGCCGGCCAGCAGGATGTCGCCCGCTTCCAGCGTCATGAACTGGGTGACGTCGGCGATCAGCCGCGCCACGGGACGGATCAGGTCGGCGGTGTTGGCGCGCTGCGCCAACTGGCCGTCGATGCGCACTTCGATGTCCAGCGCGTCCGGGTCGCCGACCGCGGCCACGGGGGCGAGATCCTGGCCGATGGGGCAGAAGCCGTCGCGGCATTTCTGCTTGAGCGCGGGGCGGAAGTAACTGGCATGCGGCACGGACAGGTCGGCCACCACGCGGTAGCCCGCGACATAGTCCAGCGCCTCGGCTTCGCTCACGCGGGTCGCGCGGCGGGCGAACACCACGCCCAGACAGGCGCCGACTTCGACCTCGCCCACGTCGGTGGGCAGGGTGATCACCTCGCCATGGCGCGCATAGGTGTTGGCCGGCTTGATGTAGAGCACGGGCGCCTTGGGGGCGCCTTTGTAGGGGGGCGCGTCCACGGCGTCGCCCAGCGCGGCCAGCGCCTGGCGCGTGTTGAGCGCCGCGCCCACCACGGTTCGCGGCCAGGGCGCCGCAGCCGCGGCGGCGCGCGCGGCCAGGTGTTCGCGGTAGTTGTTGAGCTTGTAGTTCAGCACCGGGTCGGCCTCCTCGATCTGCATCGAGATACCCAGCGGGCGCACCGCCATCTGCGGCGCCAGCGCGGCGCTCAGCGCCTGGAATACCCGTTCGCCGAGCGCGGCCTTCTGTTCGGCGTTGCGGCCGTGGCCGATGCGCAGCACCACGTGGACGAAGGCATTGTCGGGATGGCCGTCGACGATCAGGCAGTCGTCCACCCGCAGCGCGCGGGTGCGCGCGCCGGCCAGCGGGAACAGGCTGCCGTCGCCCACGGCGGCGTCCTGCACGGTTCGCATCAGGGCCTGGGTATCCAGGGTCAGATTGCCCGAGTATTCGATCCAGATATGGGGCATGGCCTTGCTCCACCGAATGTAATTATCATGTTAACTATATTAATGAAAATCCAGGATGGCGACAATCCGCCAGCAGGCCATGGGGCCTGGTCATGCCTGGGGGTTTCCCGACATTGACAGCCCGGTCGGTCGAGCATAACGTTAACTTGTTAATTAAATTTGCGCCGCACCATCCGGCACAGACGGGACGAGGAGCCTAGCGTGAGCATCAAGCACTGGATCAACGGCAAGCAGGTTGACAGCAGCGACCGCTTCATCACCAGCAACCCGGCGACGGGCGAGGCCATCGCCGAGGTGGCCGCGGGCGGGCAGGCCGAGATTGACGCCGCCGTCGCGGCCGCGGCCGCAGCCTTCCCCAAGTGGGCCAACACGCCCGCCAAGGAGCGCGCCCGCCTGATGCGCAGGCTGGGCGAACTGATAGACCAGAACGTGCCGCAGTTGGCCGAGCTGGAAACCCGCGACACCGGGTTGCCCATCTCGCAGACCCGCAAGCAGCTGATCCCGCGCGCCTCGGAGAACTTCAACTTCTTTGCCGAGGTCTGCACGCGCATGAACGGCCACACCTATCCGGTGGACGACCAGATGCTGAATTACACGCTCTACCAGCCGGTGGGCGTGTGCGCGCTGGTGTCGCCCTGGAACGTGCCGTTCATGACCGCCACGTGGAAGACGGCGCCGTGCCTGGCGTTGGGCAATACGGCCGTGTTGAAGATGTCCGAGCTTTCGCCGCTGACGGCCGACCAGCTGGGCATGCTGGCGCTGGAAGCCGGCATTCCGGCCGGCGTGCTGAACGTGGTGCAGGGCTATGGCGCCACCGCCGGCGACGCGCTGGTGCGCCACCCCGGCGTGCGCGCGATTTCCTTCACGGGCGGCACCGTCACGGGCAAGAAGATCCTGGCCAGCGCGGGCGGCGTCAAGAAGTACTCGATGGAACTGGGCGGCAAATCGCCCGTGCTGATCTTCGACGACGCGGACGTGGAGCGGGCGCTGGACGCGGCGCTCTTCACCATCTTCTCGCTCAACGGCGAGCGTTGCACCGCGGGCTCGCGCATCTTCATCCAGCAATCCATCTATGACGATTTCGTGCACAGGTTTGCCGAACGCGCGCAGCGCCTGGCCGTGGGCGACCCCACCGACGACAATACCCATGTGGGCGCGATGATCACGCGTCAGCATTGGGAAAAGGTCACGGGCTACATCCGCCTGGCCGAGCAGGAAGGCGCGCGCATACTCGCGGGCGGCGCGGACCGGCCTGCCGGCCTGCCGGCCCATCTCGCGGGCGGCAATTTCGTCAGCCCCACGGTGCTGGCCGACGTCGACAACCGCATGCGCTGCGCGCAGGAAGAGATCTTCGGACCGGTCGCCTGCCTGCTGCCGTTCAAGGACGAGGCCGAGGGCCTGGCGCTGGCCAACGACGTGAAGTATGGCCTGGCCTCCTACATCTGGACCCGCGACATCGGCCGGGCGCACCGCCTGGCCCGCGGCATCGAAGCCGGCATGGTGTTCATCAACAGCCAGAACGTGCGCGACCTGCGCCAGCCCTTTGGCGGCACCAAGGAATCGGGCACGGGACGCGAGGGCGGCGAATACAGTTACGAGGTCTTTGCCGAGATCAAGAACGTGTGCGTGTCCATGGGCAGCCACCACATCCCCAGGTGGGGCGTCTGAATCCGGCCCGGACCATAAGAACGAGGAGACTAGCATCATGGGCAAGCTCGCGCTGGCGGCCAAGGTAACGCATGTGCCGTCCATGTATCTTTCGGAACTGCCTGGCAAGCACCAGGGCTGCAGGGAGGCCGCGATCCAGGGACACCGCCTCATCGGCCAGCGTTGCCGCGACCTGGACGTGGACAGCATCGTGGTGCTGGACGTGCACTGGCTGGTCAACGGCGGCTATCACGTGAACTGCAACAGCGGCTTCAAGGGCCGCTACACCAGCAACGAACTGCCGCATTTCATCAAGGACATGGATTACGCCTACCGCGGCAATCCGCAGCTGGGACGCCGCATCGCCGAATTCGCCAACGCGGCGGGCGTGGGTACGCGCTCGCACGAGATCGACAGCCTGGAGCTGGAGTACGGCACCCTGGTGCCCATGCGCTACATGAATGGCGACGGGCGTTTCAACGTGGTGTCGGTGGCCGCATGGTGCGCCTGGCACGCGCTGGACGACAGCCGGCGCTTCGGCGCGGCGCTGCGCCAGGCCATCGAAGCCAGCGACAGCCGCGTGGCGGTGCTGGCCAGCGGCTCGCTGTCGCACCGCTTCAACGACAACGGCAGCCCCGAGGCCGCCATGCATCAGATCAGCCGCGAGTTCTTCCGGCAGGTGGATCTGCGCGTGGTGGAACTGTGGCGCCAGGGCGACTGGAAGACCTTCTGCGCCATGCTGCCCGAATACGCCGACCTGTGCGTGGGCGAGGGCGGCATGCACGATACCGCGATGTTGTTGGGCCTGTTGGGCTGGGACGGCTACGACCAGCCGGTGGAGATCGTCACCGACTACTTCGCCAGTTCCGGCACGGGACAGATCAACGCGATCTTCCCGGTGCCGGCCTGATCATTCGTCTTCGGAGGCGCGCGGGTCGGCGGGCTCGCGCTTGATCAGTTCGACCATGGTGTCGACGTCGCGGTACAGGCGGTCCAGCAGTTCCTTGCCGATCCGGGCTTCGATTTCCTGGTACTTCGCATCCACTTGCGGCCGCATGCGGTCGATGAGCTTGTTGCTCTTGGGGGTCAGCGAAATTTCCTGGCGCCGCTGGTCGGCGCTGGAGCGCGTGCGCTTGATCAGGCCCTGTTCCTGCATGCCCGCCAGCATGCGGGTGAGGCTGGGGCTGAGGATCTGGCAGGTGCGGGCGATCTGGTTGGGTTCCATGGAGCCCACTTCGCTCAGCGTGCGCAGCACCCGCCATTGTTGTTCGGTGACGCCCGCGGCGTGCAGGATGGGGCGGAAGTGCGCCATCAGCGTTTCGCGCGCGTAGAGCAGCAGATGGGGAAGATTGCGGTGGTGGAAGCTCGGACTCATGGCGGCTATGTTAGCAAGAAGCCGGGCCGCGCCGCAGCGAAATCGGAGACACGCGCGCATCGGCCCGCGCCGGGCGCGGGTCCGATGCGCGGCGGCGTTCAGGAGGGAATCTGCTGAGCCAGTTCCTGCAGGTCGTCGGGCAGGGTCAGGTCGGGCGCGGCCTGTTGCAGTTCGCGCAGCGCCTGCACGGCCTCTGCCTGTTGTTCCTCGCGCACCAGCGCCCGGATATGGGTCACGCGGGCTTCGATGTCCTGGTCGCTGAGGGCGGGCGTTTCCGGCGCGGCGGGTTCGGCGGCCGGCTGTTCCGCAGGGGCGGCTTCCTGGGCCGGGGCGGCTTGCGGCACTGCTTCTTGCTGCGGCACGGCCACGCGTTCGGTGACGGGCGCGGTCTGTTCGGCGGGCGCTTCCGCCGGCGTGGACAGCAGGGCGGGCGCGCGTTCCGAACTTGTCCCTATTTCATGGGGGGCGATGACCGGGGTGTTCTGCTCGGTAAAGTCCTGAGCTTCACGCATTTCGGTCCAGGCGAACAGGCCGAAGACCATCGCGGCGCAGGCGGCGGCGCCCCAGGCGGGGTGCCAACTATGGCCGGGGTGCCAACTGCGGCGCACGGCCGCGTCCAATTCGGGGCTGGCGCCGGAGCCGTGCCTGCGATACAAGGCGCGCAGATCCCGTTCATCGTCTTCGTCGAAAGGGGGGCGGTAGGTAATGCTCATGCGCGTACTCCTCGCGCATGCGCCTGGTGGCAAGGCGCATCCGCGTCTGGCCTTTGCGCACGCCGCGCCGGTGGTCCGGCGGTCTCGTCGTGGCTCGGGTCCTGTTCCGGTTTAGGCGGCTTCCTGGAAAGCCGCGGGTGATTGCGCCGCGATTCCCGCTGCCGCGCCCGGGGGCGCGTCGCCGCAGGTATGCCGCCCTGGACCGGGCGGTTCGTCAATGCGCTGCACTTGATGATTATGCGCGATTTGGAGAAATCCGCCAGAGAATTTCTTGAGTTTGCATCATGTAACTTCAGCTCGTCCCTGTTTTTGAAAGCAGAATGACAGATGGCTGCACCATCGTGGGGCGCGCGAGGATGAATGCGCGCGTTCGCGCCCGCATGCCGCGCGCCGCGGCCCGGGCTTGCCGGTACACTTTCGCGCATGGCCAAATCCCGAACCGTATACGTGTGCGCCGATTGCGGCGGCACCACCCCGAAGTGGCAGGGCAAATGCCCGCATTGCAACGCCTGGAACACGCTGGAAGAAACCGTGGAGTCGTCGGCGCCGGCCGCCGCCTCCCACCGTTACGCGCCGCTGGCGGCCGCCAGCCCGGTGCGCAGCCTGTCTGAAATCGAAGCCCGTGAAACGCCGCGCCAGCCTACCGGGCTGGAAGAGTTCGACCGCGTGCTGGGCGGCGGCCTGGTGGCCGGCGCCGTGGTGCTGATCGGCGGCGATCCGGGCATAGGCAAGTCCACCTTGCTGTTGCAGGCGCTGGCGTCGCTGTCCGAAGTCACCAATGTGCTGTACGTCACGGGCGAGGAATCCGCCGAGCAGGTGGCCCTGCGCGCGCGCCGCCTGGGCCTGCAGACGGGCAACGTCAACCTGCTGGCCGAGATCCGGCTGGAGTCGATCCAGGCGGCGGTGTCGGAGCAACAGCCCACCGTTGCCGTGATCGACTCGATCCAGACACTGTATAGCGGCGAGCTGAGCGCCGCGCCGGGTTCGGTCTCGCAGGTGCGCGAATGCGCGGCGCAGCTTACGCGCCTGGCCAAGCAGACGGGCATCGCCATCGTCATGATCGGCCACGTCACCAAGGATGGCGCGCTGGCCGGGCCGCGGGTGCTGGAGCACATCGTGGACACCGTGCTGTATTTCGAGGGCGATACGCATTCTTCGTTCCGCCTGGTGCGCGCTTTCAAGAACCGCTTCGGCGCGGTCAACGAACTGGGCGTCTTCGCCATGACGGACCGCGGGCTGCGCGGCGTGGCCAATCCGTCCGCGCTGTTCCTGTCGCAGCACGAACAGCAGGTCGCTGGATCCTGCGTGATGGCCACGCAGGAAGGTACTCGCCCGTTGCTGGTGGAGATCCAGGCGCTGGTGGATAGTTCGCACGCGCCCAACCCGCGCCGGCTGACGGTGGGTCTGGAAGGCAACCGCCTGGCGATGCTGCTGGCCGTGCTGCACCGGCACGCCGGCGTGTCCACCTTCGACCAGGACGTGTTCGTCAACGCGGTGGGCGGCGTGCGCATCACCGAACCCGCGGCCGACCTGCCGGTGTTGCTGGCCATCATGTCGTCGCTGCGCGACAAGCCGCTGCCGCGCGGCCTGATCGCCTTCGGCGAAGTCGGCCTCGCGGGTGAGATCCGGCCCGCGCCGCGCGGCCAGGAGCGCCTGCGCGAAGCGGCCAAGCTGGGCTTTTCCATTGCCCTGATCCCCAAGGCCAACGCGCCGCGCCAGCCCATCGAAGGACTGGAGATCTGGGCGGTGGACCGGCTGGATGCCGCGCTGGACAAGTTGCGCTGACGCTCGGGCCGGCGGCCCGCGGCGGTTTCGTATCCGTATTCTGATTGCCCGGCCTGCCACAGGACGGGCCTGCTGGAGCAAGAAGTGAGTCTGTTAGTTATCGCCGCGTGCCTGGCCGCGGGCGGCCTGATCGGTTTCATGGGCGGCGTGCTGGGCATTGGGGGCGGCCTGATCGCGATTCCCGCGCTGGTGCTGTTGATGGGCATGTCGCAGCAGCTGGCGCAGGGCACGGCGCTCATCATGGTCCTGCCCACCATCATGATGGCGGTGCGCAAGTACAACCAGCAGACCCGCATCGACAAGCGCGTGGCGCTGGCGGGCGCCGCTGGCGCCGTGGTGTTCACCTGGGTCGGCGCGCAACTGGCGCTGGGCATAGACTCCGGCATCCTGCGCCGCAGCTTCGCCGTGTTCCTGTTCTTCATTGCGCTGTTCTACGTGTGGCAGACCTGGCGCGCATCGCGGCCCGCTGCCGCGCGCAAGCCGGCGGCCAAGGGCGATGCCCCCGTCTTCACGCCGCGCCGCGCCAGCGTGCTGGGCATCCTGTGCGGTACGCTGGGCGGCTTCTTCGGCGTGGGCGGCGCGGTGCTGGCCGTGCCTATCATCACCTCCGTGTTCAGGCTGCCGCAGACCACTGCGCAGGCGCTGGCGCTGAGCATGGTGATTCCGGGTTCCTTCATTGCCTTGATCACCTACACCTGGGCGGGGCAGGCCGATTGGCTGGTTGGCGCGCCGCTGGCGATAGGCAGCCTGCTGTTCGTGCCGATAGGCGTGAAGCTGGCGTACCGCTTGCCTGAACGCAAGCTGAGAGCCTGCTTCGCGCTGATGCTGTTCGCCACCGTGGCGCTGCTGGCGTTCGAGAGCTGAGCCGTGCGCACAATATTTCGAAGCGTTAGCGACCGCAATTTTCTGGTTCCGCGCTGAACCTTCTGGATGTGCCGGGTTCAAACGGGAACGGGTTAGGGTGTTGTAGAGACCCTAGAGGCGATGTTGCCGCCCCGTGTCGGAAAGGCCTGCGGGCCTTTCACATTCAGGAGTTCATGAAATGACGACTCACTCCCGTATTGCTGCGTTCCTCTCCACCTCGGCCTTGTGCCTCGGTCTTGCCGCCGCGCCTTCGGCGTTTGCGGCGGGCGCCGATGCCACGTCCAAGGCGGGGGAATCCAAGACCCAGGCGCAGCACAAGCATCACAAGTCCGACAAGACCTCCGCCAAGCCGGCGGCGGCCAAGTCGGGCGGGGCCGCGAAGACGGATCATTCCGGCGCCGCGGCACCGGCGAAGTAAGCACTGAGGGCCTTGCGGCCTGGTAGTTCCTTTGCGCAAACGACTTCCGATTCCCGCGGGGGCCGGAAAGTCGAAAGCCTCTCGGTATGGGCGCCGAGAGGCTTTTTCTTTGGCGCGCCGCAGCCGCGGCCGCCGCCTTACTCCGCCGGCGTGACCACGCGGCCGGTCTCGAAGAACGCCTGCAGGTTTTCCAGCATCAGGTTCTCCATGGCCAAGCGGGTTTCCAGCGTGGCGCTGCCGATGTGCGGCAGCAGCACGGCGCGGTCGGTCTTGAGCAGCGCCTCGGGCACCTTGGGCTCGTGCTCGAACACGTCGAGCGCGGCGCAGCCCAGCTTGCCGGCTTCGAGCGCGGCGACCAGCGCGGTTTCGTCGATGACGGGGCCGCGCGCGATGTTGACGATGATGCCGGTGGGGCCCAACGCTTCCAGCACTTCGCGGTTGACCAGATGGCGCGTGCTGGGGCCGCCGACGGTGGCCACGATGAGGAAATCGGCCCACTTGGCCAGGTCGGTGAGCGAAGCCTCGTAGCCGTATTCCACGTCATCGCGCTTGCGGCGGTTGTGGTAGCGCACGTCCATGTCGAAACCCATGCCGCGGCGGGCGATGGCTTCGCCGATGCGGCCCAGGCCGATGATGCCCAGCTTCTTGCCGCTGACGCGCTGGCCCAGCGGGATGCCGCCATGCACCTGGCCCCACTGGCCCGCGCGCACGAAGCGTTCGCCCTGGCCCATGTGGCGCGCGCCCGCGATCAAGAGGCCCCAGGCCAGGTCCGCGACGCAATCGGTCAGCACGTCAGGCGTGTTGCTGACCTGCACGCCGCGCTGCTTGGCGGCTTGCACGTCGATGGTCTCGTAGCCCACGCCCCAACTGCAGATGGCCTTCAGGTCGGGCAGGGCGTTGATGAGTTCGGCGTTGGCGCCGTAGGTGGCGGACGTGACGACGGCGGTCACGCCCTTGCCGTGCTCGGCCAGCGCGGCCTTGCGGTCGGGGTACTTCCACAGCTCGACGACGTCGTAGCGGTCCGCGAGCGTCTTGTTGGCGTAGGGGGAACCGGCCAGCGAGCCGACCTGGATGATGCGATGCTTGGTGGTCATGTTGTCGTACAGGTGGGTGGCAAAACGTTGATGCTACTTGATCCGGCCTTGAACCAGGCTGACAGGATGCCCGCCGGGGGGCATCCCGCGTCCTGATGACGCCGCTACTCGAGCTGGATATTGGCTTTCTGGATGACGTCCTTCCAGCGCTTGACCTCGGCCTGCTGGAACGCCGTGAACTGCTGCGGCGTGTTGGCCACCACCTCGAAGCCCAGGCCTTGCAGGGTCTTCTCGGTCTGGGGATCGCGCAGCGCGGTCTGCAAGGCCTTGGACAATTGCTGGACGATGGCGGCGGGCGTGCCCTTGGGCACGGCAAAGCCTTGCCAGGAATACACCACCATGTCCTTGATGCCGGCTTCGGCCAGCGTGGGCACGTCCGGCAGATCGCTGGCGCGGGCGTCGCCCGTGATGGCCAGCGCCTTGAGCTTGCCGGCCTTGATGTGGGTCTGGACCGCGCCCAGGTTCTGGAACGACACGTTGACCTGCCCGCCGATCAGGTCGGCGATGGCCGCGCCGCCGCCGCGGTAGGGCACGTCCACGCCCGTGCTCTGGGTGCGCTGGCGGAACAGCACGGCGGACAGGTGGTCCGACGAACCCGTGCCCGACGAGGCATAGGACACCTTGCCCGGATTCTTCTTCGCGTACTCGATCAGCTCGGCGACGGTGCTGGCCGGAAACGCCGGCGCGGCCACCAGCACGTTGGGATTGCGCACCGCCTGCGTCAGGTATTCGAAATCCTTGCTGGGGTTGTACGACAGGTTCTTGTACAGCGCCTCGTTGATGGCGAAGGTGCCGATGGAGCCGACCATCATGGTGTAGCCGTCGGGCGTGGAGCGGGCCAGCGCCTGCGCGCCGATGGCGCTGTTGGCGCCCGGTTTGTTCTCGACCACGAAGGTCTGCCCCAGGATTTTCGTCAGCCCCGGCGTGACCGAGCGCGCGGTGATGTCGGAGGATCCGCCCGGCACGAAGGGCACGATCATCGTGACGGGTTTGTCGGGATAGCCGGCAGCGTGCGCGGCGGGCGTCCCGAGCAGAACGGCGCCCGCCGCGGCGGCGGCTGCGATGGCCGCGGCGCTCATCAGTTTGTTCATGGTGTCTCCTGGTTCGCGTGCTGATGAAGAGCCCGCCGCCCACGCGTTGCGGACGGGCCCGGATCGGCTTGGGGTCAGTCGACCTTGGCGCCGGATTTCTTCACGACTTCCGCCCATTTGGCGGATTCCTGCGCCATGAACTGTTTGAACTGGGCCGGCGTGTTGCCGGAGGGCGTGGCGCCCTGCGCCTGCAACTGCGCGCGCACGGATTCCTGCTTAAGGGCGGCGGCCACGTCGCGCTGGATCTTGTCGACCACCGTCTGCGGCGTGCCGGCGGGCGCCAGCAGGCCGAACCAGCTGGACGCGTCATAGCCCTGCACGCCGGCCTCGGCCATGGTGGGGACGTCGGGCAGGGCGGGCGAGCGCTGGGCGCTGGTGACGGCCAGCGGGCGCAGCTTGCCGCTCTTGAGGAACCCCATGGAGGACGGCAGGTTGTCGAAGATCAGATCGGCGGAACCGGCCATCACGTCGGTCAGCGCCGGGCTGCTGCCCTTGTAGGGCACGTGGGTCATGCGCGTGCCCGTCATGTTCTGGAACAGCTCGCCCGACAGATGCGTGGAGGTGCCGTTGCCGGTGGACGCCATGTTGACGCTGCCCGGATTGGCCTTCAGGTACTTGATCAGGTCGGCCACCGTGCGGATGCCGTGCTTGTCGGCAAAAGCGGGGTTGAGCTCCAGGATGTTGGGCACGGGAATCACCAGCGTCACCGGCACGAAGTCCTTGACCGGGTCGTAGGGCAGCTTGGCGTAGACGGACTGGTTGATCGCATGCGTGCTGACGGTGCCCATCAGCAGGGTGTAGCCGTCCGGCGCGGCGCGGGCGGCCTCGGCCGTGCCGACGTTGCCGCCGGCGCCCGCCTTGTTGTCCACCACCACGGCCTTGTTCCAGGTTTTGCCGAGTTCGGCGGCGACAATGCGCGCCGCGATGTCGGTGGTGCCGCCGGCCGGGAAGGGCACGATGATCTTGACGTCGCGCTCGGGGTAGTCGGCCAGCGCCGGCGCGGCCGGCAACAGGAAGGCGGCCGCCGCCAGGGTGGCGGTGCAAAGGACGGCCAAGGCGGACCGGCCTCGCGCAGGGGCTGCATGCATGGAATTCGTCTCCTCGGTGTGCGCGTGGCCGCGCATCGTTTCTGGGGGTATTCCGCCCCTGGCATGGCCCGAGGCTTTGAAGCCGCATGGCGCCCCGCGGCGCCCTGCGTTTTGCTGCCTGACTACTTGTAAAACAAATATAGGTATTGAGCTTATAGTTGTCAACCAAGTATACTTTTTCGAACTTACCCACCCGATAGCTGGATCAGCCAGGAGCCCCGCCCATGAAAACCTCCCCGGTCACCGCGCAGGACTTGCAGCGTTCGGTCATCGCGGTGCCGCCGCTGGCGCGCCACGACGATCTTTCCCTGAACGAGGCGGCCAACAAGGCCCTGCTCGGCCATCTGGAAGCGGGCGGCGTGCGCAATGTGATGTATGGCGGCAATGCCAATTCCTATAACGTGGGCGTCAGCGAGTACGCCCGCATCGTCGACATGCTGGCCGGGCTGGCGGGCGCGGACACCTGGATCCTGCCTTCGGTGGGGCCCGACTACGGCAAGATGATGGACCAGGCGGCGATCCTGCGTACGCGCGCCTTTCCCACGGCCATGCTGCTGCCCATGTCCTTTCCCTACACGGACGCGGGCCTGGCCGAAGGCGTGCGCCGCTTCACGGACGCGCTGGGCAAGCCCGCGGTGATCTACATCAAGTCCTCCGGCTACCTGGCGCCGGAAAGCGCCGCGCGCCTGATCGAAGAGGGCCGCATCGTGGCGTTCAAGTACGCCGTGGTGCGCGACGATCCCTCGCAGGACGCCTATCTGTCGTCGCTGTTGCAGGCCGTGGATCCGCGCTGGATCGTCAGCGGCATCGGCGAGCGTCCGGCCATCGTGCATTACCGCGATTTCGGCCTGAAGAGCTTTACCTCCGGCTCGGTCTGCGTGGCGCCGCGAGGCTCGATGCGCCTCTTGCATCTGCTGCGCGATGGCCGCTACGACGAAGCCGAGGCCGTGCGCCAGCAGTATCTGGACCTGGAAGATTGCCGCGACAGCATCAGCCCCATCCGCGTGCTGCACGATGCGGTGACGCTCTCGGGCGTGGCGGACATGGGGCCGATGCTGCCCTTGCTGAGCGGCATCTCCGCCGCCGAACGCGAGCGCGTGGCGCCGGTGGCGCGCGCCCTGGCGGCCTGGGACCGGGAGGCGGCCGCGGCGTGAGCGCACTGGCGCCGCGCATTGACGGTACGATGAGCGCTGTCCCGCCGTCGCGGACAGCGCCATAGCATCGAGGAGATTTCGTGGCCCGACCCAAAGCAACACCCGCGCCTGCACCGCAGGCGCCCGCCGAACACGATGCCGCGGGCGCGCTGGTGCTCGAACGCGGGCATCGGGTGCGGCTGGCGGACCAGCTCTACGGCCAGATCTTCGAGCAGATCGTGTCCGGCGGGTTGAACGTGGGCGACAAACTGCCTTCCGAGAACGAGATCTCCGAACGCTTCGGCGTGTCGCGCCCGGTGGTGCGCGAAGCGCTGCTGCGCCTGCGCGCCGACGGCCTGATCACCGCGCACCAGGGGTTGGGCACCTTCGTCAGCCATGCGCCCGCGCCGCGCCTGAAGACCTTCAACGACGTGCAGAACGTCAGCGCCTATCTGCGGGCCCAGGAGGTCCGGGTGGCGCTGGAGGGCGACGCCGCGCGCCTGGCGGCGCTGCGCCGCACCGACGAACAGCTCAAGAAGATCGCGGATGCGCACGCGGCCTTTGCCGACAGCCTGGCGCGCGGCCAGGTATCGGCCGAGGCGGACCTGGCCTTCCATGCCAGCATCGCCGAAGCCAGCGGCAACGACTTCTATCTGGGCGTGCTGGAGAGCATCCACGAATCCATCAGCGGCTTCATGCGGCTGACCTTGAATTTGACCCGCACCGGTTCGCGCCAGCGCGCGCAGCGCGTGGTGGACGAGCACGCCGCGATCCTGGACGCGATCCGCGAACAGGACAGCGAGCGCGCCCGCGTCGCCATGCAATTCCACCTGGGGCAGGCCCGCCACCGGCTGGTGGACCGCGAGCGCGACTGAGCTCTTGCGCCGGCCCATCGCGATCAAACCAACACCATAGGAGACCAGCGTGCGAGGGAACGGATCAACAGCGACGGACGTGCCGGTGGAGCAGGTTCGCGAACAGATCTTGCAGGTGTTGACGGCATGGGGCATGGCGCAGGACCTGGCGCATATCACCGCGGGCCTGATGGCGCGCACCGACCTGCTGGGCATCGATTCGCACGGCATTTCCATGCTGCCGGCCTACGAGGAAAAGCTGCGCGCCGGCACCCTGCGCCTGGATGCGCGTGCGCGTATCCTGCGCGACGGCGGCGCCAGCGCGCTGATCGACGGCATGGGCGGCCTGGGCTATCCGGTGGCGGCGCAGGCCATGAACCTGGCCGTGGACAAGGCGCTGGCGCACGGCGTGGGCGCCGTGTCGGTCTGCAATTCGCATCACTTCGGCGCGGCCGGCGTCTATGCGCGCATCGCGGTCGAGCGTGGCGTGGTCGGGCTGGTGACCAGCAGCGCCAATGGCGTCATCATGGTGCCCACGCGCGGCGCCATGCCCATGCTGGGCACCAACCCCATCGCCTTCGGCGCGCCGGCGGCCTATAACGAGCCCTTTGTGCTGGACATGGCGACCACCACCGTCGCCGCCAACAAGGTCAAGGTCTACGACTTCCTGGACCAGCCACTGCCGCCGGGCTGGGCGGTGGACGGGCAGGGCGGCGCGGTCACCGATGCGGCCGCCGCCATGCAGTTCATCTTCAAGCATCCCGAGGGCGGCCTGACGCCCTTGGGCGGCACCGCCGCCATGAGCAGTCACAAGGGCTACGGCCTGGCGATGATGGCGCAGATCCTGGGCGGCACGCTCAGCGGCAGCGCCTTCGCCGCGCGCCGCGCGCCGACCCGCCGGCCGGGCGAGCCCGACGACGTGGGCCATTTCTTCCTGGCCTTGAACCCCGACGCCTTCCGCGCGGCGGGCTCGTTCGAGTCCGACATGGACGACATGATCGACGCCATGCACGACACGCCGCCCGCCCATCCGGACGAACCGGTGCTGGTGGCGGGCGAGCCCGAAGCCGCCGAGCGCGCGCGCCGGCTGCGCGAGGGCATCCCCATACCGGCCGCGCTGGCCGAACGCCTGCGCGCCATCTGCGAACGCGCCGGCACGCCTTATCTGCTGGATGCAGCGTGATTCCATTTTCCCGATAAACCCTTGCCCAAGAGCACAGGAACAGAGACATGAGCGATTCAACCAAGCGCAAGAAACCCGAAGAACTGCGCAGCCACCGTTGGTACGGCGTGCGCGACCTGCGCTCGTTCGGCCACCGTTCGCGCACCGCGCAGATGGGCTATCACCGCTCGGACTACGCCGGCAAGCCGGTCATCGCCATCATCAACACCTGGAGTGACATCAATCCCTGCCACAGCCATTTCAAGCAGCGCGTGGAAGAGGTCAAGCGCGGCATCTGGCAGGCGGGCGGCTTCCCGGTGGAAATGCCCGCCATGAGTCTGTCCGAACCCTTCCAGAAGCCCACCACCATGCTCTACCGCAACCTGCTGGCGATGGAGACGGAAGAATTGCTGCGCTCCTATCCCGCGGATGGCTGTGTGCTGATGGGCGGCTGCGACAAGACCACGCCCGCGCTTCTGATGGGCGCGGTGTCCATGGACCTGCCGACCATCTTCATGCCGGCCGGCCCCATGCTGCGCGGCAACTGGAACGGCAACACCCTGGGTTCGGGCTCGGACACTTGGAAGTACTGGGCGGAGCTGCGCGCCGGCAATATCACCGAGGAAGACTGGCAGGGCGTGGAGGATGGCATCGCCCGCTCGCCCGGCCACTGCATGACCATGGGCACCGCGTCCACCATGACGGGCGCGGTCGAGGCGCTGGGCCTGTGCCTGTCGGGCGCCTCGTCGATCCCCGCACCGGACTCGCGCCATGCACAGATGGCCAGCCTGACCGGCAAGCGCATCGTCGAGATGGTGTGGGAAGACCTGAAGCCGTCCGACCTGCTGACCGCCGCGTCCTACGACAACGCGGTGCGCACGGTGCTGGCGCTGTCCGGTTCGACCAATTCGGTGGTGCACCTGATCGCCATGGCGCGCCGCAGCGGCTTCGGCCTGGACCTGGACCGCTTCGATCATCTGGCGCGCACCACGCCGGTGCTGGCCAATCTGCGGCCGGCGGGCAAGTACCTGATGGAAGACTTCTATTACGCAGGCGGCCTGCGCGCGATGCTGGTGCAACTGGGCGACCTGCTGGACACGTCGCAGCGCACCGTGGACGGCCGTACGCTGGGCGAGAACATCGCCGGGGCGCGCATCTTCAACGAAGACGTGATCCGGCCGCGCGCGCAGGCATTGATCGAGCGCGACGGGCTGGCGGTGCTGCGCGGCAACCTGGCGCCCGACGGCGCAGTGATCAAGCCGCCCGCCATGGAGGCGCAGCTGCAGGTGCATACGGGCCGCGCCGTGGTCTTCAAGGACTACAACGACATGGCGGCGCGCATCGACGATCCGGACCTGGACGTGGATGCCGATAGCGTCATCGTGCTGCAGAACGCTGGGCCGCAGGGCGCGCCCGGCATGCCCGAGTGGGGCCAGCTGCCGATTCCGCAGAAGCTCTTGAAGCAGGGCGTGCGCGACATGGTGCGCATCTCCGACGCGCGCATGAGCGGTACCAGCTATGGCGCCTGTGTGCTGCACGTGGCGCCCGAGGCCTATGTGGGCGGCCCGCTGGCGCTGGTGCGGGACGGCGACCGCATCACGCTGGATGTGCCGGCGCGGCGCCTGGAACTGCTGGTGTCCGACGAGGAACTGGCGGCGCGCCGCGCCGCCTGGCAGGCGCCGCCGCCGCGTTTCGAGCGCGGCTACGGCGTGCTGTACCTCAAGCACATCGGGCAGGCCGACACGGGCTGCGATTTCGATTTTCTTCAGACCGAAACGCGCGCTCCGGCCGCGGGCGAGCCTGAAATCCACTGACCCGGACACCGGGCGCACATACTAAAAAATCCACGGAGGGGACAACCATGCAACAGAAAAAACCGGCGGCGCGCGCACGCCTGGCCGTCCTGGCGGCTGCGGGGGCGATGGCCATGCTGCCAGGCGTGCTGATGGCGCAGGGCGCGGCCTGGCCCACCAAGCAACTCAAGCTGGTGGTGCCGTTTCCGGCAGGCGGCAGCACCGACTCGGTGGGCCGCTTGTTGGCGGCCGAGCTGTCCAAGGAGCTGGGCCAGACCGTGGTGGTCGAGAACAAGGGCGGGGCCAACGGCAACATCGGCTCGGACATGGTGGCCAAGGCCGAGCCTGACGGCTACACGCTGCTGCTGTCGGGCGTAGGCTCCAACGCCATCAGCTATGCGGTCTACCAGAACATGCCGTACCGCAATAGCGACTTCGCGCATGTTTCGTTGCTGGCAACCGGCCCCAATGTGCTGGTGGCCAACAACGATTTTCCGGGCAAGACCTTCGCGGACTTCATCAAGCTGGTGCGCGAGAATCCGGGCAAGTACACGCACGCGAGTTCGGGCAGCGGTTCCTCCGGCCACCTGGCCATGGAAATGCTGGAGCAGGACGCCAAGATCGACCTGGTGCACGTGCCTTACAAGGGCGGCGCGGCCGCCATCACCGACATGATCGGGGGCCGCGTGCAGGTGATGTTCCTGAACCAGGACACGCTGCTGCCGCAAGTCAGCTCGGGCAAGCTGCGTGCATTGGCCGTGGCCAGCGCCAAGCGCAACCCGGCGTATCCCGACACGCCCACGGTGGCGGAATCGGGCTACCCGGGTTTTTCCGCCGAGTCCTGGTTCGGCTTGTCGGCGCCGGCGAAGACGCCGCCCGCCGTGATCCAGCGGCTGAACCAGGCGACGGTGAAGGCCCTGTCCTCGCCCGACATCCGGCAGAAGCTGGAGAGCGTCGGTTTCGTGGTGGTGGCGGACGACCCGAAGTCGTTCTCGGCGTTCGTGGATAACGAGATCGCGAAGTGGGGCAAGGCGGCCAAGGCCTCGGGCGCAAAAATGGACTGAATGCGCGGCCGGGCTTGCAGGCCCGGCCTGACCTATTTTTCTTGATGAAGTGAAGACGGCAATGAACTCACCCTTACCCAACCGTTTCCGGCAACGCATCCTGGCGCGCGAACGGCTCATCGGATTCTGGATGTGCATGTCCAGCCACATCACGGCCGAGCTCGTGGGACTGGCCAATTTCGACTGGCTGCTGCTGGACGGCGAGCACTCGCCCAACGAGGTGCCGATGTTCCTGCAGCAGCTGCAGGCCCTGCAGGGCAGCGCCAGCGCCGCCGTGGGGCGGCCGTCGTGGAATGATCCGGTGGAGATCAAGCGGCTGTTGGACATCGGCTTCTACAACCTGCTGATTCCGTTCATCGAATCCGAAGAGGACGCGCGCCGCGCCGTGGCCGCCACGCGCTATCCGCCGCAGGGCATGCGCGGCGTGGCGGGCGCGCAGCGCAGCAACCGCTACGGCACGGTGCCGGATTATCTGCACACCATCAACGACAACATCTGCGTGCTGCTGCAGATAGAAAGCCGTCCGGGCATAGACGCGGTGGACGAGATCGCCTCCGTGGAAGGCGTGGACGGCGTGTTCATCGGGCCGTCCGACCTGGCGGCTGCGCTGGGCCACATCGGCAACCCGGGCCATCCCGAAGTCCAGGAGGCCATCCGCCACCTGTACCAGCGGGTGTCGGCCCAGGGCAAGGCGGTGGGCATCCTGGCGCCGGTGCATGCGGATGCGCGGCGCTACCTGGACATGGGCATGCACTTCGTGGCGGTGGGCACCGATCTGGGCGTGTTCAAGCAGGCGACGTTTGCCTTGCGCGAGGCCTTTCCGACCTGATGATGCTCAGGCGTCTTCCAGCGCCAGCAGTTCGCTGACCGTCTGGCGGCGGCGGATCAGGCGGGCCGTACCGTTGTCCAACAGCACTTCCGGCGCCAGCGGGCGGCTGTTGTAGTTCGAGGACATCGACGAGCCATAGGCGCCTGCGTCGTGGAACACCAGGAAATCGCCGACGCGCGGCTGCGGCAACAGCTGGTCCGACACGACGCCGCCGGCGTCCTGGGTGAACACGTCGCCCGATTCGCATAGCGGGCCGGCCACGGCGATGCGGGTTTCGGCCACGCCCTGCGGCCGGCTGCCGTCGGGCGCGTGCACCGAAATCTGATGGTAGCTGCCGTACATGGCCGGACGCATCAGGTCGTTGAAGCCCGCGTCGACCAGCGCGAAGTCGCGCTCCGGGCGGCGGTTGATGGCATGCACTTCCGACACCAGCGCGCCGGCTTCGGCGACCAGGAAGCGGCCCGGCTCGATCTCCAGGCGGATCTCGTGGCCCAAACGTTCGGCGATGCGGTGGCGCGCCGCGTCCCATTGTTCGAAGTAGTGGTCGCAATCGATGCGGGCGTCGCCTTCGCGGTAGGGGATGGACAGGCCGCCGCCGGCGGATATGGCCTCGATGTCGTGGTCCAGCGAGGCCACCACGTCGACCATGGCGTCGCACACGCTGGACAGGTGGGCGTAGTCCACGCCCGAGCCGATATGCATGTGGATGCCGACCAGCTTCAGGCCGTGGCGGCGCACGATGGCCATGGCTTGCGCCACGTCGCCGATCCAGATGCCGTGCTTGCTTTGCGGGCCGCCGGTATTGGTCTTGTTGCTATGGCCATGGCCGAAGCCCGGATTGATGCGCAGCCAGACGCGATGGCCGGGCGAGGCCTGGCCGACGCGGGCCAGCATGTCCAGCGAGCCGGCGTTCACCGTGATGCCGTGCTTGAGCACGGTGGCCAGCGTGGCGTGGTCGATCAGGTCCGCGGTGAAGACGATGCCTTCCGGCTCGCCCTGGGGCTGGAAGCCGGCGGCCAGGCTGCGCTCGATCTCGCCCAGCGAGACGGCGTCCACCACGGCGCCCTCGGCGCGCATCAGGCGCAGGATGTGCAGGTTGGAGCAGGCCTTCTGCGCGTAGCGGATGGTGTCGAAGCGGCGCAGTTGCGCAATGCGTTCGCGGATGACGGCGGCGTCGTACACCCACAGCGGCGTGCCGTGTTCGGCGGCGAGTTGGGTGAGTTGGCGCGGATCGAAGGCCATGGCGGGCGAAACCTTAGGGAATGGAAAACAAGGCGGCATGATGCCCGGCTTCCGTCATCCAGTAAAATGCTTAAAGTTCCCTCATCGATTCATTCTTGATATGGAGAAGGCGATGCTGACGCATCGGCATATCGAAGTCTTCCGCGCGGTGATGATCGCCGGCAGCGTGACCAAGGCCGCCGAGCTGCTGGGCTCGTCCCAGCTGACCGTGAGCCGCGAGCTGGCGCGCATGGAGCAGGGCGTCGGTTTTGCGCTGTTCGACCGGGTGGCGGGGCGGCTGCGCCCCACTATGCCGGGCCTGGCGCTGTTCGACGAGGTCCGCCAGTCCTACGCCGGCCTGGAGCGGGTCGCCTCGGCCGCTGCGCGCCTACGGGCCTACAAGGGCGGGCAGTTGGCGGTGATCGCCTTGCCGGCCTTTTCCCATTCGATCTTGCCGGACGCGTTCCGGCGCTTCCATGACCGCCATCCCGGGGTGAGCCTGGCCGTCGAGACGCAGGAATCGCCATTCCTGGAAGAGTGGCTCAGCGCGCAGCGCTACGACCTGGGCCTGACCGAGCACGACGCCGCGCCGGCCGGCACGCGCGTGGAGCCGTTGCTGCAGGTGGATGAGGTTTGCGTGCTGCCCGACGGCCATGCGCTGCTGGCCAAGTCGCGCATCGAACTGCCGGATTTCGAGGGGCAGGCGTTCGTCAGCCTGTCCTCCAGCGACCCCTACCGGATCCAGATCGACGAAGCGTTTGCCGAGGCCGGCGTGTTGCGGCGATCCATCGTCGAAACTCCGACTGCCGTTTCCGTGTGCACGTTCGTGCGCCAAGGATTGGGCCTGGCCATCGTGAACCCGCTGACCGCGCTGGATTTCGTGGGCCGGGGCCTGCATATCCGTCCCTTGGCGCGCTCGTTTCCGTTTCGGGTCAGCGTGGTGTTGCCAGAGCATCGTCCCGGCAATCCCCTGGTCGGCGGGCTGATGGCGTCGCTGCGCGAGGCGGCGGGGGCGGCCGAGAGCCGCCTGGCGTCAAGCCTGGATCAAGGCACGCCGCGCAGCCGCCGCTCCGCCGCCAGCCGATAGGCCTGCAAACGCACCGTCAGCAGCGGGTCGCCTGCGAACTCGATGCCGGCCGGCAGGATGGACGGGTCGAACACCAGGGCGCGCTGCGCGTCCTGATCTGGCGCGATGCGCTCCAGGATCAGGTATCCCAGGAGCATCGAGCCGGCGTGGCCGGGCCAGGCGGTGGACAGATCATCCGCCGCGCCTTGCTCCGGCGCCGGCGTGAATGCCAGTTCCAGCGCCACCGGACCCGCCGCGATTACGTGGCGCAAGGCCTCGTCCATACAGTCCGGACCGGCCAGGGCCTTGCCTGCGCCGTCCGCGTGCTTGCCCGTGATCGTCAGCCTTCCGGTTCGCGTCCGGCCGTCCGCAGCGGCCAGGCGGTAGGGATGGAGCATGTGGTAGGTGCGGGAGGCGTAGCCCGCGGGCTGGGTGTCTTGCCGCAGTTGGCCGAAGCGTTGGGCCTCCGGGTTGGCCGCCAGGTGGGCTTGCAGCGACTCGGGGGCTGCCTGCTGCGCGTTCAATGCCTGTATGAAGGCGAGAAAGGTCTCCGGGTCGCGCGCGGGAAAACCTTCGAGCGAGTGGCCGACGAGCACCAACTGGGAATCCTGTCCGATCCGCAGCGCCAAGCCGCGCGGTTCGGCTGCCGGACTGTCCTGGGCGATCCGCGGGTCGGGGCCAGAGTCCGAGAAGCGGACGATGAGCGGCTGGTCCGCGCCGTCGAACAAGGGCGCGGCGCAGATTTGCGCTGCCCGGGGCACGCCGAGGAACCTGCCTTCCACAAGCAGGCCGCGCGCATGATTGACGCGACAGCCCGGCGGGACGTTGGCACCCGCATGGAGCGCGTCGATCAGTCCCGCGGCTATTGGCTGCGGCATGGGGGGGCTCCTGTTTTTCGGTGAGTATTCACATCCATCAGCGTTGTCCGATGCCGGGTTTGAGCGCGATGTGCTTGTACTCGATGAAGTCTTCCAGCGCCGCCATGCCGTTCAGGCGTCCGAGGCCGGACTGCTTGAAGCCGCCTTCCTCGGTGTTGTCGTAGACCTTGGCCCAGTCGTTGATCCACACGGAACCGGCGTCGATGGCTTGGGCGACGCGCAGCGCCCGGTCCACGTCGCGAGTCCAGACGCTGGCGGCCAGGCCATATTCGCTGTCGTTGGCCAGGTGGACCGCGTCGGCTTCATCGGCAAAGCGCTGGATCGTCAGGACCGGGCCGAAGGTCTCTTGCTGGATGATGGCCAGACTGTTGTCGGACACCTCCAGCAGCGTGGGGCGATAGAAGGCGCCGCTGGCCAAGGGCCCGGCGTTCACGGGGCCGCCGCGCTCGACGACGCTGGCGCCGGCGGCGATCGCTGCTTTGACGGCCTGGTCGACGCGTTCGACGTTGGCGCGGTCGATCAGCGGCCCCATGTCGCTGGCCGGATCGGCCGCGGGGCCGACCTTGACCTCGCGCAGCCGGCCGGCCAGCCCGTCGCGGACCGCTGCGTAGATGCCATCCTGCACCAGTAACCGGGAACCCGTCATGCAGAACTGGCCGCTGAAGACGGTCAACGCCTTTTCCAGCACCGGCAAGGCGGCATCCACGTCCGCGTCATCGAAGAGCACCATCGGTGTCTTGCCGCCGAGCTCCATGCCGAAGCGCTTCAAGTGTTTGGCGCCGGCGCTGCTGATGGCGCGCCCCGTCCGGGTCGAGCCAGTGAAGCTGACGACGGGAACGTCAGGCGCGTCCACGAGGTAGGCGGAACCCTCGGGTCCGCTTTCGAAGAACAGATTGATCACGCCGTCCGGGAGATCCTCGGCTTCGGCCATGATTTCGGCCATGATGCTGGCGGTCTGCGCCACCTGGCCGGGCAGCTTGATCACCGCGGTGCACCCCGCCGCGAGCGCCGGCGCAAGGGACCGTATCGTCAGCACTGCCGGCGAATTCCAGGGCGCGATCACGGCCGCCACGCCCATGGGCTGGCGCAGGACGATGGAGATGCTGCCGGGCTTGGGCGTGAGCGCGCGGCCGCTTTCGAGCAAGGCTGTGGCGGCCGCGTAGCGCAGCTTGCTGGGAATCATGTCGAGTTCGAATGCGGCTTCGCCCTTGGTCTTGCCGTTCTCGAGCGAGAGGATCTCAAGCAGCCGGTCGCGGTTGCGTTCGAAGGCGCGCGCCAGTTGTTCCAGCACGCGGGCGCGCAGCTCGTGGTCGTGCGCCCAGGGGGTTGCGCGGAAGGCTTGCGCGGCTGCGGCGACGGCCGATCTCGCGGCCACCAGGCCATTGTCGGGATAGTGGCCGATGATGTTGTAGGTGGCGGGGTCGATCGACTCTTTCAAGGCGCCCTCGGCGCGTTGGGTGCCATCGATCCAGTTGTATGCCTTGCGGATCCTGGCGGTGTTGGCGACCTGGCTCATGATCTGGCCTCCGTGTTCCTGATCCAGTGGCTGACGCGTTCCGCCAGCATGACCACCGTGGGGTTGGTGGCGACCGACGGAACGTCCGGGAAGCTGGACGCGTCCGCCACCCGCAAGTTGGCGATGCCGCGCACGCGCCCCTGATAGTCCGTCACCGCGTGGGGATCGCCATCGCCGCCCATGGGGGCGGTCGAGGTGGGGTGATGATAGATGTCCAGCGCCGAGGGCAGGGTCGCTTCCAGCGCTGCGGGGTCGGCCGCGGCCGGGCCGGGGACGAGTTCCCGCGCGATGATCTCGGACAGCGGCCCCTGGCTTGCGATCCGGCGGATCAGCTGGATGCCCTCGACCATCCGTTCCCGGTCCTCCGCCACCCCGAGGATGTTGAGGTCGATGAGCGGCGCGGCATGGGGATCGCGATCCTGCAGCTTGAGTGTGCCGGTGGATCTTGGTCGGGTCAGCGCCAGGGCCAGCATGAAGATGGCGCCGGTGGGCGAGTCGGCGGGATCGCCGTAATGCACGGCGCTGACGTGCAGGTCGCCGTCGCCGGGGCCTGCCTTCGACGACCGTGTCCACAGAATGGCGCCGACCGGCGGAATGGGCAGCCCCAGGCGTTCGGGATGCGCGGCCCAGACGGTGAAGAAGAAGGGATGTTCCTGCAGGCGTTGGCCGACCGGCAGATCGGCCGCGACCGGAATATCCAGCGCCTGGAGGTCGGCCGCGGGACCGATGCCCGAGCGTAGCAGCATGGCAGCGGATCCATATGCGCCGGCCGACAGGACGATCTCGCCTGCGGCGATCCGTTCGCCGTTGGCCAGGATCACGGCTTGCGCCCGGCCGTTCTCGACCTCGACGCGGTCCGCCAGCGTTTCGCTGCGTATCGTCAGGTTGGGGCGCGCCCTTACGGCGTCCGAGAGATAGGTCATGCCCGTGTTCAGCCGCTGTCCCATGCGGTTGTTCATGGGGTAGGGGCCGACGCCGAACGGCGCATCGCTGTTGAAGTCCTGGACCCTGGGGTGGCCCGCCATCTGGGCTGAAGCCAGGAATGCGCGCTGCATGTCGGAGATTTCGTCGTCTTGCAGCTGGTGCACGGGCTCGGGGCCGGAACGGCCGTGGCATTGTTCCGCGCCCGAGGCGGTCCATTCGCTGCCCCGGAAGAACGGCAGCACGTCGGTGACGGACCAATGCGGAAGTCCGGCCGCGGTCCAGCGCTCGAAATCGGCGGCGGGCGCGCGCATCCAGACGCCGGCATTCACGGCGGAGGAGCCGCCCAGCACCTTGCCCCGCGGGACTGGAAACGATTTTCCGCCCCAGCCGGGCAAGGACGCGTAGCCCCAGTCATGCTCGGCATCGCCGCCGATGATGCTTTGGGCGCGCACGGCGTCCGGGTAGGCATGGGGCGGATAGGCCCGGCCGGCCTCGATCAGCAGCACGCGGCGGGATGCATCCTCGCTGAGGCGGCTGGCCAGCACGGCTCCGGCCGAACCGCCACCGACCACGATGACGTCGAAGGCGCCCGCAGGGGTGCGGAGTCCTATTTGCATAGTCGTATTCACCATAAGGAGATTTCTCGTGTCATTGTTTATGCTGGACACGCAATCAACTCCGGTCTGGTGCAAGCCAATCAGAGCGGTCGGTCGCGTGCAATTGGCTCCATCATCAATTTGTACCGGCGCAGGCGGAAGGTGCCTGCCGGTCACATGAATCGCGAAAATATGTCTGGAATCTTTTCGATCGAATCTTTCAGCGGCCTGGTGGCCTTCGCGGCCACGGTGGAGTCCGGCAGTTTTGCCGCAGCCGGGCGCAAGCTGGGGCTGTCCGCTTCCGCGGCGGGCAAGGCGGTCGAAAGGCTGGAAATCAGATTGGGCGTGCGACTGCTGCATCGCACGACCCGCTCCTTGGGCCCGACTGGAGAAGGCGAGGTCCTGTACCGATACGTCGCCAGAATCCTGAAGGATCTTCAGGATGCGGAGCGGGAACTGCACCTGCTTCAGAACGCGCCCCGCGGCCGGCTCAAGATCAGCGTTCCCACCGTGATGGGACGCAGGGTCGTGGTGCCGGCGCTCAACGATTTCCACGCGCGCTACCCGGAGATCTTGGTTGATATCAATCTCGACGATCTGATCGTCGACGTAATCGAGGACGGATACGACCTAGTGCTGCGGCTGGGCGAACTGGAGGATTCAGGGCTGCAGGCCCGCAGTATCGGACTGCATGCGTTCACGACCTGTGCGTCGCCCGCCTACCTGGCGCAGCATGGCATGCCCCGGACCCCCGCGGACCTCAGCGAGCATCGCTGCATCCACTACCGCTTTCCGACCACGGGACGGCCGGAGATCTGGGCTTTCAAGGGCGAGCAAGCAGACAAGCCGCTCAAGCCTTCCGGCATCTTGAATGATGGTGAAGCGCTGGCGTCCGCTGCGATCGGCGGACTGGGGATCGTCCAGGTGCCGAGTTACCTGGTCAAGGAAGATATTGCGGCAGGGCGTTTGCAGCCTGTGCTGGAGGACTACACGGAAAATCGCGGCAGCGTGTCGCTGCTATGGCCGCCCAGGTCGGCGGAGGTCGCGCGGGTGCGCGTATTCATCGATTTCTTTGCCGAGCGGATCGCGGCGCAGTTGTAGGCGTGCCTGATGTCGCCCCGTCGGGGCGACCAGGAACGCAAAAAAGGATGCCCAGGGGCATCCTTTTTCATTTGCCGTATTCGTGACGCCCCGAAAACAGGGCGGCAGAATGGCTTAGGCCAGCGCCTTGATGGCGGCAGCCAGGCGGCTCTTGTGGCGAGCGGCCTTGTTCTTGTGGATGATGTTCTTGTCAGCCACGCGATCGATCACGCTGGAGGCCTTCTGGAACACGTCGCCAGCCGCAGCCTTGTCGCCAGCGGCGATGGATTGGCGAACGCGCTTGATGGCGGTGCGCAGCATCGAGCGCAGGCTGGAATTGTGCTTGTTGCGCTCAACGGATTGGCGAGCGCGCTTGCGGGCTTGGGCGGTATTGGCCATGTTGCTATATAAGTTGAATTCGGCAAAGTCGAACATTGTAGCAAGTCCCTACGGGAATGCAAGCTTTTAATGTCTGATCAACCGATGGAGCGCCCGTCAACCGGGCGGGGGGCGCTGCGGGAAGAATTCCCTGGGCTGGGGAGCCCTTGCGGATGGTCCTCATGCACAGTCTTGAGGAAGACCCGTGGCGCCTACTGGATAAAAACACCGTGCTTAGTATACAACGAGAAGCCCCTCTGGCGGCACGGCGCGCACACCGGCGTTGTCAGGCGGCTACGTTGATGGAGACAAACCAGGGCGTGAAGCGGCGGACGTGGATGGGCATCATGTCGCGCAGCGTATCGAGCGCGGCGTCGGTGTCGTCCAGCGGGAAATGGCCGGATACCGGCAGGCCGCCGGCGGCCATGGACACGCGCAGCGTGCCGCTGCGGTAGGGGCGCAGGGCGGCGATCACTTCGGCTAGCGGGCGGCCGCGGGCTTCGACCCAGCCGGCTTCCCAGGCGGCCTCGGCCATGAGCTCGGCGCGCGGGGTGTCCATGCGGGCGGCGTCGAACCGGGCGCCGGTGCCGGCGCGGACGGTGCCGTGGGCGCCGGACATGGTCTCGACCTCGACCTCGTGTTCATGCACCACCACCAGCGTGCGCTGGGCCTGCTGGCGCACCATGTAGCGGGTGCCCAGGGCGCGGACCGTGCCTTCGGCCGTCTGGACCAGGAAGGGGCGGCGCGCGTCGGGGGCCACCGACACCGTCACGGCGCCATCCAGCAGGCGGACCTGGCGGTAGGCGGGGGTGAAATCCAGGTTGACGCGGCTACGGGCGTCCAGCAGCAGTTGGCTGCCGTCGGACAGCACGTAGCGGCGGCGTTCGCCTGTGGCCGTGGCGGCATCGGCCGCGACGTTGCCCAGGGGATAGAAGGCATTGCCCACGTAAGCCGCGCAGGCGCCGGTACCGGCGCCTGCGCGGCTTACGTGGGCAATGCCTTCTATCCCCTGGGCAA
>Ga0075032_1000186_pt1 | contig 45089 bp, 44 predicted proteins | sample SynthPrep_1_END__FD_71386 | JGI IMG/M metagenome (GOLD analysis project Ga0075032, IMG submission 71386) | Synthetic microbial communities from Ohio, USA - SynthPrep_1_END_DS7_MetaG | ecosystem: Engineered > Bioreactor > Aerobic > Activated sludge | place: USA: Ohio, Columbus | collected 2014-04-10
ACGTTGAAACGCTTGGCGATCTGGTACAGCGAATCGCCTTTCTGCACCTTGTAATAGGTAGGGGCATTGCCTTTCTTTTGCGCAACGCTTGCTGCCGGGCCCTGCAGGAACAGCGCCTGGCCGACCTTGAGCTGGCTGCCGGACAGCTTGTTCCAGCGCTGCAGGTCCCGAACCGATACGCGCTGGGCCTTGGCGATGTCCCAGAGGTTGTCGCCGGGCTTCACCCTATAGCTACGCGGAGTCGCGGCCGGCTGACGTGCAACAGCATGCAACAGCTCGCGCGACGCCTGGGCATCGCCACTGGTGGGAATGCTGAGTACCTGACCGACGCGCAGCGAGTCGCTCTTGAGTCGATTGACGTCGCGAATGATATTGACGGTGAGGTGGTGACGGTTGGCGATCGTCCCCAGCGTATCGCCGGCGCGAACCTGATACTGCTGCCAGTCGACCAGCTCCTGGGGCTTCATCAGGGCGAGGTTGGCTGCCAGCATCTCGGCTTTCTCCATGGGTACGAGCAGCTGCTGCGGGCCGTCCAGGGTGATCCGCCGGGTGAACGCCGGGTTCAGCTGGTAGAGCTCGTCCTCGTCTAGGTCGGCGAGTTTGGCGACGCGTGCCAGGTCCATGCGCTGCTTGAGTGCGATGACTTCGAAATAGGGTTCGTTGGCGATCGGGCTGAGATTGATGCCATAGGCTTCCGGTGCCTGGATCAGTTGCGACAGCGCCAGCAGCTTGGGCACATAGTCGCGGGTTTCCTGCGGCAGCGGCAGGTTCCAGTAATCGGTGGGCAGGCCCAGCTTCTGGTTGCGCTCGATGGCGCGGCTGACGGTGCCTTCGCCTGCGTTGTAGGCCGCCAGTGCCAGCAGCCAGTCACCGTTGAACAGCCCGTGCAGATAGCTCAGATAGCGCAAGGCCGCATTGGTCGAGGCGGTGATGTCGCGGCGGCCGTCGTACCAGCTGGTCTGGCGCAGGTTGAAGTGCCGGCCGGTGGATGGAATGAACTGCCAGAGCCCGACCGCGTGCGCCGGCGAGTAGGCGAAGGGGTCATAGGAGCTTTCGATGATCGGAAGCAACGCGAGCTCCAGCGGCATGTCGCGCTCTTCGAGCCGCTCGACGATGTAATGGATGTAGGGGCTGCCGCGCTCGCTGGCGATCTCTATGGATCGGGGGCGGCTGGAGAAGAAGAGACGCTGCTGTTCGATGCGGGGGTTGCTGTCCAGATGCTCCTGCAGCTTGTAGCCGTCGCGGATTCGCTCCCAGATATCCTGGTGCTCGACCTCGGTGGCGGTGTCGCTCAGCCAGATCGGCTCCTGTGCCGCAGGCACCACTGCGCGCCTTGTCTGTTCGAGAGCATCGTCACGCACGGCGTTGCTCTGACAGCCGGCTAGGGCTACGCAAATGGCGAGGGCCAACGCACGACCAGAGGCTGCCAAGGCGTCCGTTTCGTGGCGTTTCTTGGGAGCTGGCGGCATTGGCTGGAATCTTCCCCGGAAACAAAATTCGGGGGATTCTAGGAATGCACCCAGGTGGGGTCAAGTTTGCAGGCCCCGTTTCGGGAACCTGTCGACCTTGTCAGAAACGATCCTTCCAGGCACGCAAAGCCGCGAAAACCGCGACGTTGGTCGCCAGCGGACTGCCGCAATGCTGGCTCGCCGCCTGCCGTACCGCTTCGACCTCGCTGCGCAGAAACGGGTTGGTCTTGCGCTCGATGTCCAGTCGGCTGGGCAGGCTGAATCGACCCGCCTCGCGCAGCTGGGTTACTTCGCCGATGCGCGCGGCGATGTCCGCGTTGTGTGGCTCAACCGCCTGGGCGAAACGCAGATTGCTCAGCGTGTACTCATGCGTGCAATAGACCAGTGTGTGGTCGGGGGCGCTGGCCAGGCGTGTGAGCGACTCGAACATCTGCTCGGGGGTGCCTTCGAAAAGGCGTCCACAACCGGCTGCGAACAGCGTGTCGCCACTGAGCAGCCATGGCTGATCTGGGTCAGCGTGAAAGTAGGCGATGTGTCCGAGGGTGTGCCCCGGGACGGCGATGATCTGCAGGCGCTTGCCGAGGACCTCGATCCGTTGGCCGTCGCTCAGCGCCTCGTCACGCGCGGGGATCTTCTCGGCGGCAGGCCCGTAGACGCGGGCGCCGGTCTGTGCCTTGAGCCGCTCGACGCCACCGACATGGTCGTGATGGTGGTGCGTCACCAGAATGTCGCTCAGCTGCCAGCCGGGATGTGCCGACAGCCAGTCCAGCACGGGCGCTGCGTCACCGGGATCGACCGCTACGCAGCGCCGGGCAGCGTCGTCCTGGAGCAGCCAGATATAGTTGTCGGTGAAGGCGGGCAGGGCTTCGATCTTGAACATGGGTGGGTCGCCAAGCGGATCACAAAGGCGCATCCTAGGGGCTGTTCCCGCCAGGCTGCAACCCGCGCCGGAAACGGGAGCGGGCTCTGGCAGTCCCATGGAAGCGTTGAACCTGATCGAACCCAGCGCCCGGCGAATCCTCGGGCGAACGGAGCCGAGCGATGAACGAGCGACCGTCCAACCACGCCAGCGACCATTGGCTGTCCATGATCAGCCAGGCGTCCGACTGGTTCGCCGGCCCCTTGGGCCAGCAGCTGCTTGCGCAGGAGAAGCAGATCCTGACCGATGAGCTGGCCCGATGCTTCGGCAGCTATCTGGTGCACAACGGGCCGTTTGCCGGGGAACCGGTGCAGCCGCAGAACATCAAGCGGAGCGTTCGCCTTGGTGCGCCTCTGCCGGGCGTGGAAATCCACTGCGAGGAACAGGCCTGGCCGCTCGGCGAGCATGCCGCCGACGTGGTCGTCCTGCAGCACGCGCTGGATTTCAGCCTCTCGCCACACGGCCTGCTGCGCGAAGCGGCACGCGGTGTGCGCCCCGGCGGGCATCTGTTGATCGTCGGCATCAATCCCTGGAGCGCCTGGGGGCTGCGCCATCTGGTGTCGCGGGAAGGCTTTCGTCAGGCCCGTTGCATCCGTCCGTCGCGGGTCGGCGACTGGCTGAACCTGCTGGGATTCGCGCTGGAGAAACGCCGCTTCGGATGCTATTGTCCGCCGCTTTCTTCGAGCGACTGGCAGGCGCGATTGTCGCGTCTGGAGTCCATTGGGCAGCAGCTGCAGGCGCCGACCGGAGGCTTCTACCTGTTGGTGGCGCGCAAGCTGATGATCGGTCTGCGGCCGTTGCGTCAGGAGCGTCGCGAGCGGATGGGCAAGCTGCTGCCGATGCCGGTAGCCAAGATCAGCCGCCGCGATGCCGAGCACCACCGGTTGCCGTGAAGGCCGTCGCCGTCAAAAAACGAGTAAGCAATCCACATGAGCGACGATTGGGTCGAGATTTATACCGATGGCGCCTGCAAGGGCAATCCTGGTCCCGGTGGCTGGGGAGCGCTGCTTATATATAAGGGCGTAAAGCGCGAGCTCTGGGGCGGCGAGCCGGACACCACCAACAATCGCATGGAGCTCATGGCCGCCATTCGCGCGCTCGCCGAGCTGAAGCGTCCATGCAAGGTGCGGCTGGTGACGGATTCGCAATACGTCATGCAGGGTATCAACGACTGGATGCCGAACTGGAAGAAGCGCGGCTGGAAGACGGCGAGCAAGCAGCCGGTGAAGAATGCCGACCTCTGGCAGCAGCTTTACGAGCAGGTCAATCGTCACGAAGTGAGCTGGCAGTGGGTCCGCGGACATACCGGGCACCCAGGCAACGAGCAGGCCGACCTGCTGGCCAACCGTGGCGTGGTTCAGGCCAAACGACAACCCATTGTGTAAGTGAGCGAAACGACATGCGCAGCGTAGTACTCGATACCGAAACCACGGGTATGCCAGTCACCGATGGCCACCGGATCATCGAGATCGGTTGTGTCGAGGTCATCGGTCGCCGCCTGACCGGGCGTCACTACCATGTCTATCTGCAGCCCGATCGTGAGGTTGATGAAGGGGCGATCGCGGTTCACGGCATCACCAATGAATTCCTCGTCGACAAGCCGCGCTTTCGTGATATTGCCGACGAGTTTTTCGAGTTCATCAAGGACGCGCAGCTGGTCATCCACAATGCGGCGTTCGACCTTGGCTTCATCAACAACGAGTTCGCCCTGCTGGGCCAGCAGGATCGTGCCGAAATCACCGACCACTGCACGGTGCTCGATACGCTGCTGATGGCGCGTGAGCGACACCCGGGGCAGCGCAACAGCCTCGACGCCCTTTGCAAGCGCTACGGTGTGGACAACTCCGGGCGCGACCTGCACGGCGCATTGCTCGACGCCGAGATTCTCGCCGATGTCTGGCTGACCATGACCGGTGGGCAGACGAATCTGTCCCTGGCCGGCGATGGCGAAAGCTCCGATGGCGGGCGACCGCAGCCCAGCCCGATCCGCCGCCTGCCGGCTGATCGGCCGCGCACCGCCGTGCTGCGCGCCAGCGATGAGGAACTGGCTGCGCACATGGCGCGCATGGCGGCAATCGAGAAGGCCGCCGGTGCCGCGCCGCTGTGGATGCAGCTGGAAGGCTGATCGTCTTCACGCGGCATCCGTCCGGTTCCTAATGCGCTGTTCCTTTGCTGCGGACACTTCTACCCTGTAGGAAGACCGTCCGCAGAGAGCGCGCATGTATAAAGACCTGAAATTCCCGATCCTCATCGTCCATCGCGACATCAAGGCCGACACCGTTGCCGGCGAACGCGTGCGAGGCATCGCCTCGGAGCTGGAGCGTGACGGTTTCAATATCCTGCCCACAGCGAGCTCCAGCGAGGGGCGCATCGTGGCGTCGACCCACCACGGGCTGGCCTGCATCCTGGTGGCCGCCGAAGGCGCCGGAGACAATCAGCGGCTGCTGCATGATGTCGTCGAACTGATTCGTGTCGCCCGACGCCGCGCGCCGCGTCTGCCGATCTTCGCACTGGGCGAGCAGGTGACGATCGAAAATGCGCCCGCCGAGGCCATGGCCGATCTCAACGAGCTGCGCGGGCTGCTTTACCTCTACGAGGACACCGTGCCGTTTCTGGCCCGGCAGGTCGCTCGGGCGGCGCGCAACTACCTCGAGGATCTGCTGCCGCCGTTCTTCCGAGCCCTGGTGCAGCACACCGGCGAGTCCAATTACTCCTGGCACACGCCGGGCCACGGCGGGGGAGTCGCCTATCGCAAGAGTCCGGTCGGCCAGGCGTTCCATCAGTTTTTCGGCGAAAACACGCTGCGCTCGGATCTCTCCGTGTCGGTGCCGGAGCTCGGTTCGCTGCTTGATCACACCGGGCCGCTGGCCGCCGCGGAGGCCCGTGCCGCGCGCAATTTCGGCGCGGATCATACCTTCTTCGTGATCAACGGCACCTCGACGGCAAACAAGATCGTCTGGCATTCGATGGTGGCGCGTGGCGACCTGGTACTGGTCGATCGCAACTGTCACAAGTCGATCCTCCACGCGATCATCATGACCGGTGCGATACCGCTGTACATGAGCCCCGCACGCAACGAACTGGGCATCATCGGACCCATTCCGCTGGAGGAGTTCACCCGCGAGTCGATCCAGGCGAAGATCGCCGCCAACCCGCTGGCGCGTGGGCGCCCGCCGAAGGTCAAGCTGGCGGTGGTCACGAATTCCACCTACGACGGCCTGTGCTACAACGCCAACCTGATCAAGCGCACCCTGGCCGACAACGTCGAGGTGCTGCATTTCGACGAGGCCTGGTACGCCTACGCGGCCTTTCATGAGTTCTACGATGGCCGTTACGGCATGGATACCCGTGAACAGGGGCCGCTGGTATTCACCACCCATTCCACGCACAAGCTGCTGGCCGCCTTCAGCCAGGCCTCGATGATCCACGTACTCGACAGCCAGACCCGGCAGCTGGACCGTGACCGCTTCAACGAAGCCTTCATGATGCACATCTCCACCTCGCCGCAGTACGGCATCCTGGCGTCGCTCGATGTGGCCTCGGCAATGATGGAAGGGCCGGCGGGTCGCTCGCTGATCCAGGAGACCTTCGATGAGGCCCTGAGCTTCCGGCGGGCACTGGCCAACCTGCGTCAGCACATCGATCCGGACGACTGGTGGTTCAGTATCTGGCAGCCGCCGCGGGTTGATGGCGCCGATGAGCTGGTGACGCGGGACTGGCTGCTCGAGCCCACCGCCGACTGGCATGGTTTCGGCGATGTTGCCGACGACTATGTGCTGCTCGATCCGATCAAGGTCACGCTGGTGACGCCGGGCCTCACCGCGTCCGGCGCGCTGGGCGAAAGTGGCATCCCGGCGGCGGTGGTCAGCAAGTTCCTCTGGGAACGTGGCCTGGTGGTGGAGAAGACCGGCCTGTACTCGATGCTCGTGCTGTTCTCCATGGGCATCACCAAGGGCAAGTGGAGCACGCTGCTGACCGAGTTGCTGGAATTCAAACGCCATTACGACGCCAACATCCCGCTGATCGAAGCGCTGCCGTCCGTTGCCCGCAGCGGCGCTGCCACCTATGCCGGCATGGGGCTGCGCGACCTGTGCGATGCACTGCATGCCTGTTATTGCGAAAACGCAACGGCGCGGGCGATGCGGCGGATGTACACGGCGCTGCCGGAGCCGGCCATGACCCCGGCGCAGGCCTATGATGCGCTGGTTCGCGGCGAGGTCGAGGCAGTTCCGATCGATGAGCTGGAAGGGCGCGTAGCAGCGGTGATGCTGGTGCCGTATCCGCCGGGCATCCCGCTGATCATGCCGGGCGAGCGTTTCACCGGCGAGACTCGCTCGATTCTCGATTACCTTCGTTTCGCCCGTGACTTCGCCGAGCGCTTCCCGGGCTTCGATGCGGACGTCCATGGCTTGCAACACGAGGTCACCACCAACGGCAGCGCATACACCGTCGATTGCATCCGCCAGGGGTGATGGTCGTGGCTTCGAGGCTCTACATCGGCACGAAGGGGCCGTCCGGCGGCGTGGTCTGTATCACATCGTCTGCATCGGCATACACTCGGGCTGGTACCAGTTGTTATAGTTGCCCACCGTCGTCCCGGGCTGCTCCCGTCACGACGTTCCCATGCGCTTGCTGTCGAGGATGATAGCGTGACCGAATACAAAGCCTTCCGCGTAGAGTTGGCAGACAAGATTGCCCGAGTCGTGATCAACCGACCCGAGAAGATCAATGCGATGGATGCCGCGTTCTGGACGGAAATCATCGATATCTTCAATTGGGTCGATGCCACGGATGACGTGCGTGTAGTGGTCCTCAGCGGGGCCGGGGAGCATTTCTCATCAGGCATCGACCTTCAGCTGCTGGCCTCGGTAGGTAGCCAGCTGGGCAGCGATGTCGGGCGCAATGCCGAGCAGCTGCGGCGCAAGATCCTGTCATTGCAGGCTTCGTTCAACGCGGTCGACAACTGCCGCAAGCCTGTACTCGCTGCGATCCAGGGCTATTGCCTGGGGGGTGCCATCGATCTCATCTCGGCGTGCGACATGCGCTACAGCACGGTGGATGCGAAATTCTCGATCAAGGAGATCGACATGGGCATGGCCGCCGATGTCGGTACACTGCAGCGCCTGCCACGTATCATCGGCGACGGCATGATGCGCGAGCTGGCCTTCACCGGCCGCACCATCCGCGGTGATGAGGCGCGCAGCATCGGCCTGGTCAATCGCACCTACGCCGATCAGCAGGCGCTGATGGAGGGTGTGCTGGAGCTGGCCCGCGACATCGCCAGCAAGTCACCGATCGCCATCCGTGGCACCAAGGAAATGATCCGCTACATGCGCGACCACCGCGTCGACGATGGTCTCGAATACATCGCCACCTGGAATGCGGCCATGCTGCAGTCGGCCGATATCAAGGTTGCCATCGCCGCTCACATGAGCAAACAGAAGCCGGACTTTGCCGACTGATGCGCCATCACACGTTTGCGCGGGAGGCGCACTAGGCATGGTTACTGGAGCTACATCACTCGGTCTGGTCCGGGATGAGCTGTTCGCCACTATGGAAGAGGCCGAGCAGAGCCTTGAGCATTTCATCATCGATCGCAACAACGGCGGTCTTCTGCAGCAGGCCGTCGAGAACCTCAAACAGGTCCGCGGCACGCTCAATCTGATCGAACTGACCGGTGCCGAACTGCTCGCCCAGGAAATCCTCCAGCTGGCCACCGACATTCCCGTCGGTGCGGGCGAGGATCGCGACGGGCAGCTGGCCGCGCTGAGCAACGCGCTCTATGTGCTGCGCCGCTACCTGGAAAGCGTCGATGCCAGCCGCCAGGAAATCCCGGAGCTGTTGCTGCCGGCGATCAATGCATTGCGCCAGGCCTGCGCGCAGCCGCCGCTGCCGGAAAGCTTCTTCTTCAGTGTTCGTCTCGATCATGCCCGGCCTGCGCTCGACACGCCGGTTCGACCGGGCGCTGCTCCGGCAGCTGAAGCGCGCCGCCTGCGGCAGATGTACCAGGTGGGCTTGCTCGGCTTCATCCGGGAAGAAAACCTGCCGGCCAGCCTGAAACTGATGGGGCGGGCGCTGACGCGACTCGATCATCTGTTCATCGACTCGCCGGCCGGCCGCCTGTGCTGGATCGGCAGTGCGGCCATCGAATCGCAGCTCGATGGCCAGCTGTTGCCACGTAGATCGCGCAAGCAACTGTTCTCGCGGCTCGACAGGGAGCTCAAGCAGGTGCTCGGCAACCCGACATACGAAGCGCCGCGTAGCCTGCTCAAGGAATTGCTATACGTCGTCGCTCTGGCGGACAGCAAAGGTCCGATTGCCAGCCAGGTCAGGCAGGTGTTCTCGCTGAGCCCGCTGCCCTTTACCGATCACCTGCTGGAAGATGAATCCCAGCGCCTGGCCGGTCCCGGCCAGGCCGTCATGCGTTCGCTGTCCTCGGCGATTCGCGAAGAACTGGCCAGCCTGAAGGACCTGCTCGACCTGATCGAGCGCGGTACCGCCCAGGCCGAAGCCTATTCGAACCTGCATAACCTGCTCGGCAAGATGGCCAAGACCCTGGGGATGGTAGGGCTGTCCTCGGCTGCGAGCACGCTGCAGGCGCAGTTGGGCGATGTGTCCGGCTGGAGCCTGGAACAGGCTCCCGAGTCGCAGGCCATCCTGCGCCTGGCCGATGCGGTGCTCTATGTCGAGAGCATGGTCGCCAGCCTGGAACGTGGCGATCGGCGCGATAGCAAACCTCAGGTCGCCCGTCCGGGCATGGAGGCCGAAGCCTTCGCCAACCACCAGCTGACCGAAGCCTGCATCGTGGTGATCGACGAGGCGACCGCCGGGCTTGCGCTGGCCAAGCGCGCCATCACCGCCTATCTCGAGTCCAACGGCGAGAAGCTGCATCTGGCCAACGTGCCGTTCAGCCTGCAGGCTGTTCGCGGCGGTTTGCGCTTCCTCGAGCAGGAGCGTGCTGCCGAGCTGATCGGAGCCTGTGCCGATTTCATCCAGAAGCACATGCTCGAGTCGAATCAGATGCCCCCCGAGCAGCTGCTCGAGACGCTTGCCGACGCCCTGACCAGCCTCGAGTACTACCTCGAGGGCGGCGCGATCCTGCGGCGCGACGATTCGCGGGTCAGCGTGCTCGATCTCGCCAGCGAGAGCGTGCGCGCGCTGGGCATGCCGGTCGCCGCCTGATGAACCTGCGCTGGCAAGCGGCGCTGCTCGACCCCTCGCTGGCGGGGGGCTGGGCAGTGGTGCATTGCCGGCAACAGTTCCTGGTCGACGACGGCGGTATTCTGTTTCCGCGGGACTGGCTCAAGCGTCTGGAGCTGCCGCTGCTCAGCGAGCAGGGGCTGGGGCATTTCGATGGCGAGCCGGTCTTTCTCTTCGAACTGGATGTCCCCGCCGATGTGCCTGGTGCGCGCTGGCAGGGGCTGCGTCAGTTCATGCAGCAGGTTGACCCGGACCTGTTTCGCCTGCTCGGCTACGCCACGCAGATCGGCACCTGGGTCAGCCAGCACCGCTTCTGCGGTAGCTGCGGTTCGCCGATGCAGGCGCGAGCCGGTGAGCGCGCCATGTACTGTCCAGCCTGTGGCGTTCAGCACTATCCGCGACTTTCGCCCAGCATGATCGTCCTGGTCACCCGCGGTGACGAGTTGCTGCTGGCGCGTTCACCGCGCTTTGCACCTGGCGTCTACAGCACGCTGGCCGGCTACGTGGAGCCGGGTGAGTCGGTGGAGCAATGCGTGGCGCGCGAAGTGCGTGAAGAGGTCGGGGTGGATATCCATCCGCCGCAATACATCGCCAGCCAGGGCTGGCCGTTTCCCCACTCCCTCATGCTCGGGTTCCACGCCGAATATGCCGGCGGCGAGATCGTCCCGCAGCCCGAGGAGATCGAGGATGCACGCTGGTTTCACATCGACAACCTGCCGGCGTTGCCCGCGCGCCAGTCAATCGCTCGCTATCTGATCGAGCTGTACCTGGCGCGTCGGCTAGGCCGCCCCGAACCAGTGCTGCCAGGCTAGGCGAAGGCTCATCGCCAGTACCACGAGGATGAACACCGGCCGGATGAAGCGCGAGCCGCCGCCGATGGCCGTGCGTGCGCCGAAGTAGGCGCCTGTCATCAGCGCCAGCCCCATGCCGATCCCCAGTACCCAGGCGACATGCCCACCCACGATGAACACCGCCAGCGCCACGGCGTTGCTGACGAAGTTCATCGTTCGCGCCACCCCGCTGGCCCGCAACAGGTCGAGGGGATAGAGCAGCATGCTGCTGACGGTCCAGAAAGCGCCCGTCCCGGGCCCAGCGACGCCATCGTAGAAGCCGAGCGACAGGCTCTGCGGCCACTGCCGTCGACGACCGATTTCCGCTGCTTCACCGGCAGCCTTCGCCGGCACTTTGCTGAACAGCAGGTAGATGCCGCAGGCGGACACTACCAGCGGCAGCAGCTGATTGAGCCAGCTTGCCGGCATGAATTGCGCCAGCAGTGCGCCCACCGCTGCACCAATGGCCGTACCGATCAGCGCACGCCTCCATACGACTGGTTCGAACAGGCGTCGCCGGTAGAAGGTGTAGCTGGCGGTCGCCGAGCCGAAGGTGGCGGACAGCTTGTTCGTGCCCAGCACGAGATGGGGCGGTAGGCCGGCGGTCAGCAGGGCCGGTATGGTCAACAGCCCGCCGCCACCGGCAATGGCATCGATAAAGCCGGCAGTAAAGGCGACGGCAAACAGGATCGCCAGCGTGGACGGGTCCAGCGCCAGCTCGAGGGCGAAGGGCATGCGAATCTCGGTGGGTTGAGGGACTGCGGAGGATAATGCCGCCACCGACCGGGTAAAAGGGCTGCGCCCCTATGATCGACGTCGCCCTCCGCTCGAACAAGAACGCCGGCTCGTGATCGGCATCCCAGCTCGGTGCTGGCTGCGCTGACGGCCCCTGCGGATAATGTCGCACCCAATGAAAAGGACGCTTGGTTATGCAATATCTCGGGCTTGCGATTGTCGTCGCTCTGCTGGCGTTGATCGTGCTGCTGGTCGCGCTGCGCTTGCTGCTGGGGGGGCACTGGTTCATGGGCTGGTTGCGCGGCACCTGTGGTTTTGTCGTGCTGGCGCTGGCCGGTCTGATCGCCTTGATCGGCTATGACATCAGCACCTACACAGCGCTTCCCCCTGAGCAGAAGCCCCTGGTCACGCTGACGTTCCAGGCGCAGGGCGCACAGCGTTACGAGGTGACGCTGGAGCAGGGGAAGGAAACCCGAACGGTGATGCTGGAAGGTGATCTCTGGCAACTCGACCTGAACCTGTTGCGCTGGAAGAGCCTCGCCGAGCTGATCGGGCTGGAGTCGGGCTATCGCCTGGAGCGGCTCTCCGGGCGTTACCTTGCCGTCGAGCAGCAGAACCTGGCCCGGCATGGCCGCGTCGTGTTGAGCGAGAAGCCCTTGGGCATGGATATCTGGCAGTCGCTGCAGCTGGGGCAGCGCGACATGTACCTGGTCGAGGCGCAGGTATTGCGTGTCGATTACATGCCGATTGCCGATGGCGCCAGCTATGCGGTGGAGCTTGCACCGACCGGCCTGCTGGCCAGACCGTTGAACGCAGCGGCGACCGAAGCGTTGAAGAACTGGTAAGCGTGCAGATGACAAAAGGGAGCCATTGCGGCTCCCTTTTTCATTTGGCTGGTCGGATCAGGCCAGATAGCCGCCATCGACATTGAGCGACACGCCGGTGGTGTAGCTCGATGCCTCGCTGGCCAGGTAGAGCACAGCGCCGGCCATCTCGCTCGGCTGGGCAACGCGGCTCAGCGGAATGTGCTGCAGGGCCATCTGCAGGATCGAGTCGTTCTTGACCAGTGCCGAAGCGAACTTGGTGTCGGTCAGGCCGGGCAGCAAGGCGTTGCAGCGAATGCCGAACTGCGCGCACTCCTTCGCGAACGCCTTGGTCATGTTGATCACGGCACCCTTGGTGATCGAGTAGATCCCCTGGAAGTTGCCTGGCGAAACACCATTGATCGACGCGACGTTGATGATGCTGCCGCCGCCGTGCTCGCGCATCAGCTTGCCGGCCTCGATGGACATGTAGAAATAGCCGCGAATGTTCACGTCGACGGTTTTCTGGAAGGCCGATACGTCAGTGTCCAGCACATGGCAGAACTGCGGGTTGGTGGCGGCGTTGTTGACCAGGATGTCGAGGCGGCCGAACTGCTCGCGGATCTGCGCGAACACCGCCTGAATCTGCTCCAGCTCGCCAATGTGGCAGGCCACCGGGGTGGCCTTTCCGCCAGCCGCGACGATGGCGTCGGCTACCGCCTGGCAACCTTCGATCTTGCGGCTGGACACGATTACGTGGGCGCCTTGCTGGGCGAGCAGTTTTGCGATCGCCTCGCCGATACCGCGGCTGGCGCCGGAAACGAAGGCGATCTTGCCGTCTAGGTCGAACAGGGTGGTCTTGGACATGGTCGTTCCTCTTTCTTGTTCGTTTCTGTGGCAGGCCACAGACGGATTGGGTGGGGTCAGAGCTTCGATTGCCCGATCACTTGCAGCGCCTTTTGCTCCAGCAGCTTGTTCATGTGAATGAACTGGGCAAAGCGCTTGTCCTGAGTCTGGCCGTGATGGAAGCGGTAGTAGATCTGTTGAACGATTCCAGCCAGGCGGAACAGGCCGTAGGTGTAGTAGAAATCGATGCAGGGGATTTCGATGCCGGCGCGCTGAGCGTAGTAATCGACGAAGCCCTGACGGGTATGCATGCCGGGCAGGTGACTCGGCTGTCGGCGCATCGCCTGCATCGGCTGGGGATCGTTTGCTTCGATCCAGTAGGCCAGGGTGTTGCCCAGATCCATCAGCGGGTCACCGATGGTGGTCATTTCCCAGTCCAACACACCGATGATTTCCATCGGGTTGTCCGGATTGAGAATGACGTTGTCGAAGCGGTAATCGTTGTGAATGATCCCGGGTTTTGGGTGATCGGCCGGCATCTTGTCCTTCAGCCAGGCCTTGACCGCGTCCCAAGCCGGCGCATCGGGGGTCATGGCGCGCTCATAACGCTCGCTCCAGCCTTCGATCTGACGTTTCACATAGCCTTCCGGTTTGCCCAGATCGCCGAGCCCGCAGGCCTGGTAGTCGACGTTGTGCAGTTCGACGAACTTGTCGATGAAGCTCTCGCACAGGGCGCGGGTCTGGGCCTCGTCGAAATTCAGCTCCGGAGGCAGTTCCGAACGCAGGATGATGCCGTTGACGCGCTCCATCACGTAGAACTCGGCGCCGATCACCGATTCATCGGTGCAGTAGACATATGCCTTGGGGCAGTAGGGGAACCCAGCGTTGAGCTGATTGAGAATGCGGAACTCGCGGCCCATGTCATGGGCAGACTTGGCCTTGTGGCCGAATGGCGGGCGACGCAGCACCAGGTCAAGGCCAGGGTATTGCAGCAGGTAGGTCAGGTTCGACGCGCCGCCGGGGAACTGGGAAATCTGCGGTGTTCCGTCCAGTCCCGGGATATGTGCCTTGAGGTACTGGTCGATGACATCGGCGGGCAATTCCTCACCCGTGCGGACAGCGGTGCTTTGATCTGTAAGCGCCATTGTTATCCCTTCTGCTTATGTTTGGTGCCCAAGATGATTCAACAATCTAATGCTCGCGGTGCCTGAGACCAAGTGCGGCTGGCCGTTATTGGCCGGCGTGTTGCCTGTCAATCAAGCTGCCTGATCCGCCATTCACGGCTACGTTGGACATAAAAAACCGAAGTCGGGACTTCGGTTTTTGGTGTCTCTCGACCGCCGAAAGAGGCTCAGGCCGGGAAGAGCTCGCTGAGCTTCAGGGCCAGCATCATGTCGCCCTCGGCGCGCAGCTTGCCGCCCATGAAGGCCTGCATGCCGTCGGTCTCGCCGCTGACGATGCCCTGCATGGTTTCGCTGTCCATGATCAGGGTGACATTGGCGTCGCTGGAGTCGCCCTGCTGCAGGTCACAGGTGCCGTCCTTGACGACCAGGTAGTAGTTCTCGGCATCGGTGATGTTGAACTGGAACACCAGATCCAGGCCGGCGGCGGCGCTGGGGTTGAACTTCGACTGCATGCCTTTGAAGGTTTCGGCGACGTTGCTCATGAGGGTTTCCTTTTTGCTCGTTATGGTTACACGCAGCTTTGGGCCGCGTGGGGCTGGGCTCATCTATGGGTGATGAGCTCCGGATTCTTCAGAAGTTGCAGATGCGCATGACTGTTGAATGATGCGAGCGCGACGTCGCGATCACGAAACTTCAGCTGGCTGAGCGACGTGTTGACGATCTGCCAGTTCATCTCAAAGGCCTTGATCGGCGGTACGCCAATGATCAGTTGCAGCAGCGCGGTAATGGTTCCGCCGGACGTGAAGATGGCGATGCGGTCGCGCTTGCCGGCTCGTTCGAGCACCCGTTCCAGGCCGCCGCGCACGCGATCAAGGAAATGCTGCCAGCTTTCCAGTTCGTCTTTCTCGTGCTCGCCGGAGATCCAGCGATGGACCACATAGGTGAAAAGTCTCTGGAAGTCGGCACGGTGATCGGCGGCATTGCGCAGGATATGCATGGCGTTGGGCTCGACCTTCAGCAGGTCGGGCAGGTGGGCGCGGATCACCGCGTCGGCATGGAATTCGTTGAAGGCCGCATCGATTTCAAGATCAGGTTGCGGACCGAGCCGCGCCAGGGTCGCTCTGGCCGTGTCCTGCTGGCGATCGAGTTCGCCACTGAGGCAGCGGTCGAAGCTCACGCCGAGTTGCGCCAGGTAATCGCCCAGCGCTTCGGACTGGCGATAACCCAGGGGGGAGAGCACGTCATAGTTTTCTGCGCCGAAAGACGCCTGACCATGTCTGATCAGGTAGATACTGCCCATGCTGCTGCTCCGGCCGGCACTGTTTTTTCGCGAGGGTAGGGACATCGTTCCGGAGTGTCAACGATAATTCGAACGTTTGTTTGAATTGCGCCGACTGGCTCAGCCAAGGGGCCATCGGTATGCTGGCGGCTCGGCGTCAAGAGCTGCGGCGGGCGCCTGAAACTCATCGAGGGGGATACGTGGAATTTCTTGTCGACTACGCCAGCTTCCTGGCCAAGACCGTCACGCTGGTGGTGGCTATCGTGATCGTGCTCATCGCACTCGCGTCCATGCGGCGCGGACGCAGCAAACAGGGCGGTGGACATCTGGAGGTGCACAAGCTCAACGAATTCTACAAGTCCATGCGCGAGCGCCTGGAGCAGGCAGTGCTGGAAAAGGACGAGTTCAAGGCGTTGCGCAAGCGGGAGGCGAAGGCGGCCAAGCAGACGAAGAAATCGGAGACGTCCGCACGTGTGTTCGTGCTCGATTTCGACGGCGACATCCGTGCGTCGGCGGTGGAAAACCTGCGCCATGAGATCACCGCATTGCTGACCATGGCGACGCCTCAGGACGAAGTGGTGCTGCGCCTGGAAAGCGGTGGCGGCATGGTTCACGGTTACGGTCTGGCCGCCTCGCAGCTGGTGCGCATCCGCGATGCCGGCGTGCCGCTGACGGTTTGCGTCGACAAGGTCGCGGCCAGCGGTGGTTACATGATGGCCTGCATCGGCAACCGTATCCTCACGGCGCCGTTCGCGATCCTCGGCTCCATCGGCGTGGTTGCGCAGCTGCCCAACGTTCATCGCTTGCTGAAGAAGCATGACGTGGACTTCGAGGTGCTCACCGCCGGTGAATACAAGCGCACGCTCACGGTGTTCGGCGAGAACACCGAAAAGGGCCGGGAGAAGTTCCAGGAAGACCTGGAAACGACCCATGAGCTGTTCAAGAACTTCGTGGCGCGCTACCGCCAGAACCTGTCGATCGACGATGTTGCGACGGGCGAGGTGTGGCTGGGGATCGCCGCACTCGGCAAGCATCTGGCGGATGAGCTCAAGACCAGCGATCAGTATCTCGCCGAGCGCGCGCAGGAGGCCGAACTCTTCCAGCTGCATTACATCCAGAAGAAGAGCTTGCCGGAACGTTTCGGCATGGCGGCCAGCACGATCATGGAGCACGGCTTGCTGAAAGGCTGGAGCCGGCTGAACGAACAACGTTTTTGGCAATGACAAGGGGAACCGCGATGAGCAGCTTCAAGGCACTACAAGTCAGCGAGACCGAAGGTGGCCGTTTCGAGTCGAAGGTCGTCGAGCGAACCACCGAAGAGCTGCCCGCCGGTGAGGTGCTCATCCGGGTGCGTTATTCCTCGCTGAATTTCAAGGATGCGCTGTCGGCCAGTGGCAATCGTGGCGTGACCCGGGCCTATCCGCATACTCCGGGGATCGATGCCGCCGGTGTCGTGGCCTCGTCCAGCGTGGCCGAGTTCGCCGAAGGCGATGAAGTGATCGTCACCGGCTACGACCTGGGCATGAATACCGCCGGCGGCTTCGGTCAGTACATCCGGGTTCCGGCCGCCTGGATCATCAAGCGTCCGCAGGGGCTGTCACTACGTGACGCGATGATACTCGGCACAGCCGGCCTGACTGCCGCACTCTGTGTCGACAAGCTGGAACAGGCTGGTCTCGAGCCGGGAGACGCGCCGGTGCTGGTGACCGGTGCGACCGGCGGTGTCGGCAGCATTGCGGTGGCGTTGCTGGCCAGCCTCGGCTACAAGGTCGCGGCCGTGACCGGCAAGGCCGACCAGGCCGATTTCCTGACCCGCCTGGGGGCCACGCAGATCGTCGAACGTGCTGCATTGCAGGCCGGCGTGGACAAGGCCTTGCTGAAGGAGCAGTGGGGCGGGGCGGTGGATACCGTGGGCGGGGACATTCTGTTCAACGTGGTCAAGTCGCTGCAGCGCGGGGCCAGTGCGGCCTGCTGCGGCCTCACTGCCGGCACGCATTTCCAGGCCAGTGTACTGCCGTTCATCCTTCGCGGCGTGAACCTGCTGGGCGTGGACTCGGTGGAGATTCCGCTGGTGGTCAAGGCATCCATGTGGGACAAGCTGTCGTTGCAATGGAAGCTGGCCAACCTCGATGAGCTGGCCCATGAGATCGGTCTGGAGCAACTGCCGGAGGCCATCGAGCGCATCCTGGCGGGCGGCCAGGTCGGGCGCGTGCTGGTGCGTCTGGATTGAGAGCTGACGCAGCCTCGTCTGGTCAATCGGTACGATAGCGGCAATGAATTTCCTCAGGCGCTGTGTTTGGTCGAATCTATCGCCACTCCTGACCGCAACCGAGGAAATCGCTCATGAAGAAGCTGGCCGAAAAGATCAAACAGATCGCTTCCGGAAAAAAGACCGCTGCAGTGCCCGTGCCGGTCGAGCATCCGAACTTCTGGATGTATCAGTGACGCCAATGAAAAGCCCGCCAATTGGCGGGCTTTTCACTTGCTGGCGTTGTCGTCAGACCTGACGGCGACGGAACAGCGGGCGTTCGTCGTCGGCCGCGGCCTGATAGGTCACCGAGAAGTCCTTGAGACCTTCCAGGGCATCGACGGGATCGCGATCGGCGCGGATGGCGAAGGCGTCGAAGCCACAGCGGCGCATGTAGAACAGCTGGTCTCGCAGCACATCGCCGATGGCGCGGATCTCACCCTTGTAACCGTAGCGCTCACGCAGCAGGCGCGCGCTGGAGTAGTGACGACCATCGGTAAAGCTCGGGAAGTTCAGCGCGATGACCTGGAAGTACTGCAGGTCGTCAGCGATATCTTCCACCTGCTCATGGGCATCGAGCCACACACCCAGGCCACCGTCACGGGCTTTGAGCGCATGTGCGTGATCGAGCCACAGGTGCAGCGGCACGATCAGATCGTCGCTGTTGCACAGGTCGTCCAGGGTCTGCTCCTTGGGGAGCAGGTGCCAGGTTTCGTCGACCAGCTGGTCGTTCTTAATGATTCGCTGCATAGACGCGCTCCTTGAAGGGATCAATGCCGATGCGGCGGAAAGTATCGATGAACTGCTCATCTTCGGTACGCTGCTCCACGTAGACGGTGATGATCTTCTCGATCACGTCGGGCATCGCATCCTGGGCGAAGGATGGGCCGAGGATCTGGCCGAGGCTGGCGTCGCGGCCGGAGCTGCCGCCCAGCGAGACCTGGTAGAACTCTGCGCCTTTCTTGTCCACGCCGAGGATGCCGATGTGGCCGATATGGTGATGGCCACAGGCGTTCATACAACCGGAGATGTTCAGGTCGATGTTGCCCAGGTCGAACAGGTAATCGAGGTTGTCGAAGCGACGCTGGATGGCCTCGGCGATCGGGATCGACTTGGCGTTGGCCAGCGAGCAGAAATCGCCGCCCGGGCAGCAGATGATGTCGGTCAGCAAGCCGATGTTCGGCGTGGCCAGACCCAGCTCGCGCAGTTCGTGCCACAGCTCGAACAGCCTGGTCTGCTCCACGTCCGCCAGGATCATGTTCTGCTCGTGGGAGTTGCGCACCTCGCCAAAGCTGTAGCGATCGGCCAGATCGGCGATGGCGTCGAGCTGCTTGTCAGTGACGTCGCCAGGGGCCACGCCGGTACTCTTGAGCGATAGCGTCACGGCGGCGTAGCCGGGCTTCTTGTGCGCCACCACGTTGCGCTGGCGCCAGCGGCCGAAACCGGGATGTTCGGCGTCCAGCTGGGCGAGGGCGGCGTCCTGATCCTGCAGAGCCTTGTACTGCGGATCGACGAAGAACTTGCTGACGCGCTGCACTTCGGCTTCGGTCAGCGTGGTTGGGCCGTCTTTCAAGTGCGCCCACTCGGCGTTGACGCGCTCGGCGAATACTTCAGGCGTCAGCGCCTTGACCAGAATCTTGATGCGCGCCTTGAACTTGTTGTCGCGGCGGCCGTAACGGTTGTAAACCCGCAGGATGGCATCGAGGTAGCTCAGCAGGTGCTGCCACGGCAGGAATTCGTTGATGAAGCTGCCGACGATCGGCGTCCGGCCGAGGCCGCCACCGACCGAAACGCGGAAGCCCAGCTCGCCTGCATCGTTCTTCACCGCTTCCAGGCCGATATCGTGCACTTCGATCGCAGCACGATCGCTCACTGCGCCGTTGACGGCGATCTTGAACTTGCGCGGCAGGAAGGCGAATTCGGGGTGGAAGGTGGACCACTGGCGGATGATTTCGCACCAGGGCCGCGGGTCGATCAGCTCATCACGAGCCACGCCGGCGAACTGATCGGTGGTGGTGTTGCGGATGCAGTTGCCGCTGGTCTGGATGGCGTGCATCTGCACCGTGGCCAGTTCGGCGAGAATCTCTGGTACGTCTTCCAGCTCGGGCCAGTTGAACTGCACGTTGGTACGGGTACTGATATGGGCATAGCCCTTGTCGTAGCGACGAGCGATCTCTGCCAGCTTGCGCACCTGCGTCGAGGAAAGCAGGCCATATGGCACGGCAATGCGCAGCATGGGCGCGTAGCGCTGGATGTACAGGCCATTCTGCAGGCGCAGCGGGCGGAATTCCTCATCAGCGAGTTCACCGGCCAGGAAGCGGCGGGTCTGGTCGCGGAACTGCCGGACCCGATCCTCGATGATGTGTTGGTCGTACTGGTCGTAAACGTACATAAATGTCCTGTTCTCAGGCTGCTACAGCTTTCGCGCGCACGGCCGCGCACCCATTTAGGGAGGGCGGCACGATACCAGCTACTTGTTATGCGCAAAAGTGATGTTTGGGAATATGTTTAGAACTAAACCAAGCGAAATGGACTTACGGCTAACACGCCTTGAGCAACCTCGTTCCCTGGTCTTAACTGCGAGAAGAACAGGCTGCGACCGTAGCTGCTAGAGGAGAAGTCCCGTGAGAAATGACCAGCGCGACAGTGTTGTGGATGCCGCGGCGATATTTGCCTTGATCATGCTCGCCGTGGGAACGGCGATTTTCTGGGTCAGCCACCAATAGCGGCTACAGGCCCGCCAGATAAAGCACGAGCTTGACCACACCCAGGACGATCAGCACGAACAGTACGGTGAACCCCACGCCGAGAATGATGAAGTGGCTGGGTTTGCCGTGGCTGAAGTCTCTTGCCCGGTTCTTGCCGCTCTGCACACCCAAGGCGGCGGCCAGCACACTGCCGAGCATTTGCCACAATGTCAGGTTCTTTTCCTGCTCGTCGTTCATGGCTGCCTCGAATCAGGGTTTTCCGAAGTCTAGTCGAGTGATCCGAGGTCGGCGGAGCGTTGATCCGGGCAGGCCGCATCAACGGGGGGAGGAGGGCCGGCCATGTTGGCAGCCGGCCCTTTCGCTGGTCATTCGGCCTTGACCGAGATGGTCTTCGCTCCTTCACCAGTGCCGGGGTGCTTGGGCAGCGAAACACGTAGCACACCCTTGCCGAACTTGGCTTCGATCTGCTCGCGATCCACCCCGTCCGGCAGTGCGAAACTGCGCTGGAAACTGCCGAAGGAGCGCTCGGACAGGTGATAGCCGTCCTTCTCCTCCTTGTGCTCCTGGCGCTTTTCTCCCTTGATCACCAGGCTGTTGCCGACCAGCTTCACCTCGACATCCTTTTCATCGAGGCCAGGCAACTCGGCGGTGATCTCGAAGGAATTTTCCTTCTCGACCACATCTACCGCCGGCATCCGGCTGGGTCCGCCCTGCCAGAGAGGCGCCGTTTCCAGGCCGTGGCGACTGAAGGGCAGATGCCAGGGGCGATCGAACTCATCGAAAAGCCGGTCGACCTGTCGCCGCAGGGTGTCGAAGGGGCGCCATGGGTCTTGCGGTGCCGTCGGCACCTTCTTTTCATCCGTACTGACTGCAGGTTTGTTCGAAGCGTCGTTCATTTCACAAACTCCTGTAGAAGCTCGGGAAGGTCAGAGCGCATTTAGTGTTCTACCGGCGGGCAGATTGAAGTTTGATTCCGATCAACCCCGATCCACTCTCCGCGCGTCATTCAGCGTAGCGTCTTCCTGGCCAGCTACAAGACGCAGGCGGTCAGAGGCTCTCCTTGAACCAGTCCCAGAGTCCGAGGGAAAAATCGGGGAACAGATTGATGCCCAGCGCGGATTTGAGCAGGTAGAGGATTACCAGCCCGACCAGGGCGGAAAACAGCAGGAAGAGGGTCGCCAGCGCAGCCTTGGCGATCAGCGACAGGTTCTGCTGCGGGCGGGTCAGGTTGCGCTTGTTGCGCCCCGCGACGATCGCGAAATAGTAGTGATTGCGCCACAGCCGCACCGTGCCGCGCAGGTCGACCTGGTGCCTGACCCAGGAGCGTGCGCCGAACACACCGCGCAATGCCGCCAGCTGCTCCTCATTGAACGAATCACGCAGGTGCTCGGGCAGCCGCTGCTTGAGTCCACGAACGAAGGGGTCCTGGTCCAGCGGAGTGTCGGCGTAGGGCTTGGGGTAGGGCGAGCGCGGCTCGTCCGCTTCGGGTGAGGTCATGGCGGTGTAGTCGCTCCGGTAATGCGCATCAGAGCGCGGCGAGAAGGCTATGCAGACGGTCGAAGTCCGGTCGCTGCTCGATGTCGTCGTTCAGGCAGTGTCGTTGCAGATCCAGCAGGACATGCTGACGTGGATCGGTGTCTGGGCAGCGTTGCAGCAATTCTTCCAGCAGGCAACCGAAAGCGCGGGCTTCGATGCGCTTGAGGTGCTGTCCGGCTGCGCTGTCGGGCTCGAAGAAGGAGGCCGCGCCGAAATCGCTGAGCAGGCAGGCGCCACTCGGATCGACCAGCAGGTTGTGGGCATAGAGGTCGCCATGCAGGATGCCGCGGCGGTGCAGGTGAGCAACGGCGGACGCGACGCCGCTGGCGATGCTCAGGACCTGTTCGAGGCTGAAACGCTGCTCTGCACCGTAGCTGTCGCGCGTGCAGCTGGCCAGCGAGGGTGGCCCGGCCAGGGGCTGGAAGCCAGGGTCGACGAGATCCATCAGCAGGCCGGGCGTCAGCTCTGCGTGGTCGGCAAGTGGGCCGGCGACGTCGATCAGGTTGGCGTGACGGCCAGCCGCCACGCACGCGGCCATTTCGCTATGCGGCAGGCCGTCGCTGGTGACGTGTCCCTTGAACAGCTTCGCCGCCATGGGTCGCGGTGCCTGGCCGGGCACCTGCCATTGCGCTCGGTGAATGACGCCGGAGGCACCCTGGCCGAGCTGTTCATGCAGCACGACTTGCGTTCGAGCAATCGCGGGTAGCGAGTGGCGTGCAAGACTCGCGGCCTCGTTGGCGTCGCTGAAGGGGTTGCCGGCGAAGGCCAGCCAGCTCAGGCGCGGCAGTGTCAGCAGCCAGTCTGGCAGCAGCTGCAGGCGGTTGGCGGCGATGCGCAACAACTCCAGGTGGGTGCATTCGGCCAGGGACGGCGGCAGGCTGGTCAGCCGGTTGCCGGCGAGCATCAGCTTCTGCAGCCTTCGGCAGTTGCCGATCTCGGCGGGCAGGCTTTCCAGCTGGTTATCGGTAAGGATCAGCCAGCGCAGAGCCGGCGGCAAGGAATCGGCAGGCAGATGACGAATACGATTGGCCTTGAAGCCGACCATTTCCAGCTGCGGGCAATCGCCGAGACACTCCGGCACCTCGGTGAACGGGTTGTCCGAGCAGAACAGGATCCGCAGCTTGCGCAGCCGGGATAGGTCGGCTGGCAGGCTGTCGAGCTGGTTGCCCGAGAGGTTCAGCACTTCCAGCGTATCGGCGAGGCCGAAGATCGCGTCGGGAAAGGCGTCAAGGCCGGCGGAAAGATCAAGGCGGCTGATGCCGGCCAGTTCGCCACGTTCGAGTTGTTCCAGGGTATGCATGCGGTGTTGCGCTTTCCTTGCTGAGATGAACACCGAAACGGCGTCAGTTACAGCGCTCCGACAGCCGTTGGCGAGGTGGGTTCAGGCCCGATCAGCGCGGCCGCCTGCGCCCGAGCACTTGCTCGGCACGGGCGCGGAGCTGGCCGCAGCCGCCATCGATATCCTGGCCGGCCGAATTGCGCACCTTGGTCAGCACGCCGCGGCTGTGCAGATAGCGCACGATCTGCACGATGCGCTCACCCTCAGGCCGCTGGTATGCGTCGTCTTCCAGGCTGTTGTAGGGGATCAGGTTCATCACCGCATACTTGCCCTTGAGCAGGCGCAGGATACCGTCCATCTCCTCCTGGTTGTCGTTGATGCCCTTGAGCAGCGTCCACTGATACTGGATCGGGAAGCCTGTCGCGCGGGCGTAGGTCTCGCCAAGCTCGACCAGTTCCTCCGGGGCGATCTGCGGTGCGCGCGGCAGCAGCGCCTGGCGCAAGGCACCGTCGGTACTGTGCAGCGACAGCGCCAGGGCCGGCTTGATCCGTTGCTGCGGCAGGCGCTCGAACACGCGCAGGTCGCCTACGGTGGAAAACACCAGGTTCTTGTGACCGATGCCGCCCTCCGTACCGAGCAGGTCGATCGCCTCGAGTACGTTGTCGAGGTTGTGCGCCGGCTCGCCCATGCCCATGAACACCACCTTCTTCACCGGGCGGAAGCGGCGGGCGAGGGCGACCTGAGCAACGATTTCGGCACTGCCCAGCTGGCGCAGCAGGCCGCTCTTGCCGGTCATGCAGAACACGCAGCCCACCGCGCAGCCGACCTGGCTGGACACGCACAGCCCGTCGCGCGGCAGCAGCACGCTTTCCACCATCTGCCCATCGCCAAGCTCCACCAGCAGTCTTGCCGAACCATCGGCGGCCGGGTGCTCGGAGCGCAGGCGGGCCAGTGCATCGATTTCCAGGCTCAGCGCCGGCAGACCTTCGCGCACGCTCAGCGGCAGGAAGTCCTCGGCCTGCTGCTGGCGCCGCCCGACATCGAGCGGCAGGCCCTTGAGCCAGGCGCGGGTCATCCGCCCGATATGACGGGGCTTGGCGCCGATGTCGGCGAGGCGTTGCTGGAAGTCGGGGATGCGCATAGGGCGCGCATTCTAGCCGGGCTCACGCCGCGAAGCGACGGCAGAACGGCACGATACCGAGCAGCAGGACGGCGAGCAGCGCGAAGGCCATGCCCAGCGAGCTGAAATGGGCGACCATGCCCATCATCGCCGGGCCGGCGAGCACGCCGGCAAAGCCAATGGTAGTGGCGACGGTGACGGCCAGCTGTACCGGCATGCCGTCCTGCCGGCTCAACGAGGAGATCAGTACGGGCGATACGTTGGCGCACCCCAGGCCGCACAGCCCATAGCCGACCAATGCCAGCGCCCAGTGCTCGGCGGTCAGGCTCAGACCGATGCCGAATGCCGCCAGCATGCCGCCGAAGGCGATGACCCGCGCCGTGCCTAGGCTGTTCACCAGCGGAGCGCCAGCGAAACGGGCGATGGTCACCATCAGCGCGAAGGCCGCATAGCCGAGCCCGCCTCTGGCGACTTCCAGGCCTTTCTCACCGGTCAGATAGAGCGCGCTCCAGTCCAGCACGGCGCCTTCGGCGAGGTAGACGACGAAACACATCAGGCCGACCAGCATCACCAGCCCGGTCGGGCGGACGAAGGCGAGGCCACCACCGGGTGCGCGATTCGGCAGATAGCCGCGCGCAAGGGCCAGGTTCGCCGCCACGATCACGCCGATCATCATGAAACTACCGACCTCCGGTGCCAGACCCAGGCTCAGCAGGCCGGTCAGCACCAGCGCACCACTGATGGCGCCGAGGCTGTACATGCCGTGAAAATTGGACATCAGCCGGCGGCCGACAGCGGTTTCCACCAGCACCGCCTGAATGTTCATGATGACGTCGATGACGCCCAGGCTGCCGCCGAAACAGAACAGCGCCAGGCCCAGCCACCCGATCGAATCGGTCAGCGCCATGCCGGCCAGCGCCAGGGCCAGCAGCGCGACACTGCACAGCTGCACCGGGCGAATGCCCCAGCGGGCCACCAGGACGCCGGAAATGGGCATCCAGGTCAGCGAGCCGATCCCGATGCACAGCAGCAACAGACCGAACACCGCATCGGTCATCTCGATGCGTTCACGGACATAGGGCACCAGTGGCGCCCAGACGGAAAGGCCGAACCCGGCCATGAAGAAACCGCAACGGGTCGCGTTGCGCACGATGGGGGCATCAATCTGAACGGTGTTACGAACCGCGAACATGGGCGGCGGACCTCGATAAGCAGGAAATGGATGTGCTGGAAAAGGCGCGACTGGGCGCCATCACCACACGGCCAGCAATCCGGTATCGAAGAGAAACAGCAGCCGACTTCCTGCGGGCAGGCTGACAGAGCAGGGACGTGACGTGCTGTACATGGCAGGAAGCAGACGATCGGACAGGTCGGCAGAGCATACACAACCCGGTCCGTAGGACAACCCGCTCGCGGCGAGCGCGGTCAACCTCGGCGCATCAGGCCCGGGGCGATACCGATACGAGCGCCGATGTCGCCCGTCCACATGTCGATGGCCACGCCAAGCAGGATGCCCTGGGTCAGCCACTTGGGCTGCATGCCTTGTGCGGTCCGGGATCGTCGGCAGGCCGGTTCCAGCGGTATGCATGCTATCGTTCTGCGCTTTGCCGCAAACCGTGCCGGAGCAGTCGATGAAGTTCATACACCAGCGCGAGCACCTTGAAGAAGGTGACATCGTCGTTATCCAGTGTTCGCAGACCTGCAATATACGTCTGATGAACGACGCGAACTTTCGCAGCTTCAAGAATGGCGGCCGGCACACTTACCACGGCGGTGCGTTCGACCGTTTTCCAGCGAAGATCGTCGCGCCAAGCTCGGGTTTCTGGAACATCACCCTGGACACCGTCACTCGGCGGCCGATCAGCGTGACGCGCAAACCGAACCTCACCTATTCCATCAAGGTCATTCGACGGTCGGCGTCGCGTTCATAGACGCCGCGCCAGCCCGAAACCATCCCGCCGGAGCGAAGATTTGAGTCGTCGCTATCAAGAGCCCAGCCATGCGCCCACCATCAGCCGAGACGATCCGCGCGCAGGCGCGACGACGCGCGGCCATGAGCGCAAGCGTGTCACCCAGGCCCATCTCGGCATGCTGCTCTGGGCGCTGTTCGTCGGGCTTTCCTTTCCCGCGGTCGGGCTGCTCAGTGACGGGCTGCCCCCGCTGCTGCTGACGGCGATGCGCTTCGGCATCGCCGCGCTGGTACTCGCGCCGCTGGCGTGGCGCCAGAGCGACGGGCGCCCGGGCTGGCGAACCCTGTTGCTCTATGCGGCCATGGGGCTCTGCCTGGCGGGCTTCTTCGGCACCATGTTCTGGGCGGCGCATAGGGTCAGTGCATTGTCCATGGCGACCCTGTTCGTCAGCGTGCCGCTGCTGGCGTACTGCCTCGGCCGGGGGCTGGGCGTCGAACAGCGCCCGGGCAGGCTGCTCGCCATCCTCGCGCTCGGGGCGAGCGGGGCTCTGGGGCTGGCCTGGGCCGAGAACGGCGGCGACTTCTCCGGGATGCAGCTGGGCTTCGGCGAGCTGGGTTTCTTCTTCGGCTGCGTCGCCTCGGCGCTCTATCCGGTGCTCAGCAAATGGGGGCTGGCCAACGGATCGTTGCCGACCCAGGCGGGCCTGCGCACTTTCTGGAGCCTGGTGGCGGGCGCTGTGCTGATCGGCCTGATGGGGGCGATATGGGAGCGCCCGGCGGCGCTGCTGCACATGAATCTGCTGGACCTGCTGCTGGTGACCTACCTGGGCGTGTTCTCCAGCGCGATGACCTTCTTCCTGCAGCAGCGCGCCACCAGCGCACTGACCCCCGGGGCGGTAACGGCCTACAGCTACCTGGTGCCCTTCGTCTCGATGCTGTTGCTGTTCTTCGATCAGCCCGCGCGCATGGGTTGGCACTGGCTGCCGGGCAGCCTGCTGGTCATCCTCGCCATCGGCCTGCTGCTGCGCCGGGACGGGCAGCCAAGCCGCTGAGGCGGTCAGCCATCCAGCAGCGCTCGTGTCCAGGCAATTGCCTGACGTTCGCGCTCGGCCCAGTCGCCAGCGATTTCAACGAACGGCTGCCGATGCTGCCGAAGCCAGTCACGGCAATGCTCATAGAAGCGCTGCCTGTCGTCTAGATCCGGCTGGCAGCGCTGGCCGTCCGCATGCCACTCGGCGCCTGTGGGCGAGAGCAACAGGTGCTGGTGGTATTCGCGCGCCTGCAGTTCGGCTTCCAGCCAATCGGGGCAGTCGCCGAACAGCGTGCGGCTCCAGAACATGTTGCTCAGCAGATGGGTGTCGAGGATCAGCAGATGCGGTGCGGCGGCCCGTGCGGCGTCTTCTCGGGCCAGTTGGCCGCGGGCAATGGCCGGGACGTCGGCCAGCGTCGTGTCGCGTTGCGTCCGCTCGATGTAGTGACGCACGTACTCGTCGACCACGAGGCCGCCAAAGCGGCGTCGCAAGCGATCGGCCAGCCAGCTCTTGCCGGTGGATTCCGGTCCGGTGAGCACGACGACCTTCATCGGGCGGCCACCAGGGTCGCACGCCATTCACGCAGCCCCAGCACCGCCAGCGCGGTGAACAGCGCGTAGAGCCCGGCCGTCAACCAGTAGCCCTGGAAGCTGAAGAAGCCGACAAACAAGGCATCGACCACGATCCACAGCGGCCAGCACTGCAGGCGCTTGAGTGCCATCCACAGCTGCGCGAGCAGGCTGAAGGCGGTCAGGCTGGCATCGATCCAGGGAAACGCCGCCTCGGTGAAGCGAGCCATTGCGCTGCCGAGCAGCAGGCTGCCTAGCACCGCCATGCCGATGCCGACCAGCACTTCCGGCCCGCTGGCCAGGCTCACGCGCCGGCCGTGTCCATCGGCGCCGCGGGTCCAGGCCCACCAGCCATACAGCTGCATCGCCGCGAAGACGCCGTGCAACAGCACCTGGGAGTACAGCCTGGCATCGAAGAAAAACCACGCATACAGCGACACCATGCCCAGCCCGATGGGCCAGCACCAGCTGTTCTGCCGCACGGTCAGCCAGACGGCGATAACGCCCAGCAGCGAGGCGATCAGTTCGAGAAGCGACATGGCGGTGACCGGTGGCGAAGAACGAGGGGCGCGATCATAACGGAGCCGGGTCTCGTCCGGATCGCGGCCGGCGAGATTGAACGACCCCGACATCGACCTGTCTTGGACAATGCAAAGGCGCAGCGGGAGGCTGGCCTGATGTCGAACGAGGCCGCGAGGCGATGGAATCGATCCTGAATGACCCAGGCAATGGCTGGTAGTCGCGGCGGCTGGCGAACAACGGATGGCTTATGAGTGATGCCGGAGCGCGGCACGGCAAGAATCGCAATATTCAATTTCTTCGTGGCCTGGCAATCGTGCTGGTGCTGCTGGCCCACGGCTCGGTCATGCTGATAGGTGCCGAGGCTGTCTGGTGGGATGGGGTGCTGCAACGCTTTCTGCCGGGTGTCGGAGTCGACCTGTTCTTCCTGATATCCGGCTTCCTGATGGGTGTAACCTTCCTGCGCAAGCACAGGCAATTCGACGCGGCGGCGGTGTACGGGTTCTACAAGAAACGCATTCGCCGCGTGCTGCTGCCGACCTGGTTCTGGTCTGCGGTGGTATTGCTGTTCGCCGTGCTCGAGCCGCCACGCGGCGCACCCAGCTATTCGCTGGACACCCTGCTGGGCGTGACGGCGAGCGCGGCGTTCTTTCTCGCCAATGTGTTCAACGCGCTGCACGAGACGGATTTCGGCTACTTCTGGTCGATCGCCCTGGAAGTACAGTTCTACCTGCTTTTCCCGCTGCTGCTCCTGCTGGGCAGGGCATTCTGGCCGGCGGTGATCGGCATCGTGCTGTGGTTCAGTTTTGCCAATCCGTTTGCGCCCGAGTGGCTGTTCCGCGCCAACGGGCTGTTCCTCGGCCTGTTGCTGTGGAAACTGTCGTCCCTGGAATCGTTTCGGTTGGTCGAACGGGACATCGAGGCGATGTCGCCTGTGAGCAAGGTGCTGGTGATGGGCCTGGCGGTGCTGGCGGCCAGCGTGCTGGCCATCGCGCTGGAGCCGTTCGCGTCGTTCCGCTGGGCGGCGACGACGCTGGTGCTGGCCATTCCTTTCATGCTCGCGGCCTGTTCCGGCGAAGCCATCTTCGGCGCGCTCTCGCGCCCGCTGGAAGCCATAGGTCAGGTTTCCTTCTCGCTGTACCTCTGCCATATCCCGGTCTGCCTGCTGTGCATGCACTGGCTGGACGATCAGCCGGTGCTACCGCGCGTTGCGCTCTGCGTGACGGTCTCGCTGATCGTCGCCGGGCTCAGCTACCGGTATATCGAGCGCCCGCTGACCGAAGGGGCGGTATCGCGTGAACCGGCGATTGACGAGGTGGGCACCCGCGCACCCGTCCGCAGCCGTTGACGGATGGGGGCGCCTAGCTGGGGGCGCCTTTCTGGCGTGCCTGGATGGAGGGCGCCCGATGGGGGCGCCTCAACAGGGTGCGCTGAGGTGCAGTGGACTACTCGTCCTCGTCCTCTCCTCCAATGGCGCTGAGGCATTGCAGGCGGTGCGGGCCTTCCAGCAGCCAGCTTTCATCGTCGGCGTCGCGCTGCGCCTCCATGATCTGGTTGTAGCTGAACTGCCACTGGCGGCGGGTCCGGCCGTCCACCAGGTCGATGGTCAGCAAGGTGGCCTCGCTGGCGAACGGCTGGTTGGCTTCGGCGGCTGCGTCGGCCTGATCCAGCACGGCTTCGTCGAGCGCGAACTGCCACGCGTGCAGGCCGTCGATGATCAGCATGTCGGCATTTTCGAGTTCGTCGATCAGCCAGGATGTTTCCGATGACATGGCGCACTTGCTCCGTGGATCGAACGCAGGCGTCGGGAGACGCCCGCGTCGAGATCAGTTGTCGTAGCCCAGGTTCGGCATCAGCCAGCGCTCACTGATGGCCAATTCCTGGCCCTTGCGCTGGCTGTAGCTTTCCACCTGATCCTTGTCGATCTTGCCGACGGCGAAATACTGCGCCTCGGGATGGGCGAAGTACCAGCCGCTGACCGCCGCGGTGGGCAGCATGGCGTAGTGCTCGGTGAGCGTGACCTGGCTGATGCCGTCGGCATCCAGCAGCTGGAACAGCGTGCCCTTCTCGGTGTGGTCCGGGCAGGCCGGGTAACCGGGGGCAGGGCGGATGCCCTTGTACTGCTCGCGGATCAGCTCCTCGTTGCTCAGCTGTTCATCCTTGGCGTAGCCCCAGTACTGCTTGCGCACCTGTTCGTGCAGCCACTCGGCGCAGGCCTCGGCGAGGCGGTCGGCGAGCGCCTTGACCATGATCGAGTTGTAGTCGTCGCCCTTGTCCTGATAGGCCTTGGCCAGCTCCTCGGCGCCGATGCCGGCGGTACAGATAAAGCCGCCTACATAGTCGGTGATGCCGCTGTCCTTTGGTGCGACGAAATCGGCCAGCGACAGGTTCGGCTTGGCGTCCGGCTTGATGGTCTGCTGGCGCAGGTGATGCAGGGTGGCCAGCTTCTCGCCGTTGTCACCGTACACTTCCAGGTCATCGTCCTGGACCTGGTTGGCCGGCCAGAAGCCGAACACCGCACGTGCGCGGATCAGCTTCTCGTCGACCAGCTTTTTCAGCATGGCCTGGGCATCGTTGAACAGCGAGGTGGCCGCTTCGCCAACCACCTCGTCCTCGAGGATGCGCGGGTACTTGCCGGCCAGGTCCCAGGCGATGAAGAAAGGCGTCCAGTCGATGTAGTCGACCAGGGTGCGCAGATCGATGTCTTCCAGCACCTGGCGGCCGGTGAAGCTCGGTTTGACCGGGGCGTAGCCGCTCCAGTCGAACGGCGGCTTGTTGGCGATGGCATCGAGGTAGCTCAGGCGTTCGGTGCGCGCACTGCGGTTGGCGGTGCGCTCGCGGATCATCGCGTACTCTTCGCGGGTCTTGTCGACGAACGCCGGCTTGAGTTCCTTGGACAGCAGGGTGGTGGCCACGCCGACTGCACGCGATGCATCGGTGACATAGACCACTGCATCGTTGCTGTACTGCGGGTCGATCTTCACCGCGGTGTGCGCCTTGGAGGTGGTGGCGCCGCCGATCATCAGCGGCAGGCTGAAGCCCTGGCGCTGCATTTCCTTGGCCACATGAACCATTTCGTCCAAGGAGGGGGTGATCAGCCCGGAGAGGCCGATGATGTCGCACTTCTCGGCGATGGCGGTCTGCAGGATCTTTTCCGCCGGCACCATCACGCCCATGTCCACCACGTCGTAGCCGTTGCAGCCCAGCACCACGCCGACGATGTTCTTGCCGATGTCGTGTACGTCGCCCTTGACGGTCGCCATGAGGATCTTGCCCTTGGCTTCCGGCTTGTCGCCCTTTTCCGCCTCGATGAAGGGGATCAGGTGTGCCACGGCCTGCTTCATCACGCGGGCGGACTTGACCACCTGGGGCAGGAACATCTTGCCCGCGCCGAACAGATCGCCCACCACGTTCATGCCGCTCATCAGCGGGCCTTCGATCACCTCGATGGGGCGTGCGCACTGCTGGCGGCACTCCTCTGTGTCCTCAACGATGAAGGCGGTGATGCCCTTGACCAGCGCGTGCTCGAGGCGCTTGTCCACCGGCAGATTGCGCCATTCCTCGGTCTCGGCTTCCTTGACCGAGCCATCGCCCTTGTACTTGTCGGCGATCTCCAGCAGCGCCTCGGTGCCGCCGGCGCAGCGGTTGAGCACCACGTCCTCGACCGCGTCGCGCAGCTCCTTCGGGATCTCGTCGTAGATCTCCAATTGGCCGGCGTTGACGATGCCCATGGTCAGGCCCGCCTTGATCGCATGGAACAGGAACACCGAGTGGATCGCTTCGCGCACCGGGTTGTTGCCGCGGAAGGAGAAGGACACGTTGGACACGCCGCCCGAGGTCAGGGCATAGGGCAGGTTGTCGCGAATGAAGGCGCAGGCTTCGATGAAGTCGACGGCGTAGTTGTTGTGCTCTTCGATGCCGGTGGCGATGGCGAAGATGTTCGGGTCGAAGATGATGTCTTCCGGCGGGAAGCCCACCTCGTTGACCAGGATGTCGTAGCTGCGCTGGCAGATTTCGCGCTTGCGTGCGGCGGTATCGGCCTGGCCGGCTTCGTCGAAGGCCATCACCACCACCGCGGCGCCGTAGCGCTTGCACAGGTGGGCGTGGTGCTTGAACTGCTCGACGCCTTCCTTCATGGAGATGGAGTTGACGATGCCCTTGCCCTGGATGCACTTGAGGCCCGCCTCGATCACTTCCCACTTGGAGGAGTCGATCATGATCGGCACGCGGGAGATGTCCGGCTCGCCGGCGATCAGGTTGAGGAAGGTGACCATGGCCGCCTTCGAATCCAGCATGCCCTCGTCCATGTTGATGTCGATCACCTGGGCGCCGGCTTCCACCTGCTGCAGGGCCACTTCCAGCGCCTCGGTGTAGTTCTCCTCGCGGATCAGACGGGCGAACTTGGCTGAACCGGTGATGTTGGTGCGCTCGCCGACGTTCACGAACAGTGAACTGCGGTCGATGGTGAAGGGCTCCAGGCCCGACAGGCGGCAGGCCTTCGGAATGTCCGGGATCACGCGCGGCGGGTACTTGGCCACCGCCTCGGCAATCGCCTGGATATGCGCCGGCGTGGTGCCGCAGCAGCCGCCGATGATGTTGAGGAAACCGCTGGCGGCGAACTCCTCGACCACCGCGGCCATTTCTGCCGGCGTTTCGTCGTACTCGCCGAAGGCATTGGGCAGGCCGGCGTTGGGGTGGGCGGACACGTGGGTGTCGGCCTTGTTGGCCAGCTCTTCCAGATAAGGGCGCAGGTCCTTGGCGCCCAGGGCGCAGTTCAGGCCTACGGAGATCGGCTTGGCATGGCGCACCGAGTTCCAGAACGCCTCGGTGGTCTGGCCTGACAGCGTGCGGCCGGAGGCGTCGGTGATGGTGCCGGAGATCATGATCGGCAGCTCGACGCCATCTTCCTCGAATACCTGCTGGACAGCGAAGATCGCCGCCTTGGCGTTCAGCGTGTCGAAGATCGTTTCGATCAGAATCAGGTCAGCGCCGCCCTCGATCAGGCCACGGGTGGCTTCGGTGTAGTTCTCCACCAGCAGGTCGAAGGTGACGTTGCGGTAGCCGGGGTTGTTGACGTCCGGCGAGATGGAGCAGGTGCGGCTGGTCGGGCCGAGCACGCCGGCGACGAAACGTGGGCGGTCCGGCGTCTCGGCGGTCTTGGCATCGGCCACTTCCCGGGCCAGGCGTGCACCTTCCACGTTCAGCTCGTAGACCAGTTCTTCCATGCCGTAGTCGGCCTGGGAGACCCGGGTGGCATTGAAGGTGTTGGTTTCCAGAATGTCGGCGCCGGCATCGAGATAGGCCTTCTCGATGGCCTGGATGACGTCGGGGCGGGAGAGCAGCAACAGGTCGTTATTGCCCTTCACGTCGCTCGGCCAATCGGCGAATCGCTCGCCCCGGTAGTCGGACTCCTCCAGCTTGTAGCTCTGGATCATGGTTCCCATACCACCGTCGAGAATCAGGATGCGCTGGCTGAGCGCGTGCTGGAGGGCCTGAAGTCGGGCGTTGCGAGCGGACATGGGAACTACCTGAAAAGCGGAAACGAAAAGAGCGCGAATGATAGCAAAGCTGCATGCTTTTTTAGCTGTCGCGCATTTGCATGAAGATTATTCAGGTTGGGCAGGCAGGCGGCGTATGTTGTGCGCGCATAGAATGCAGGGTCACTTTCAGGCGTTCGCTTCATGTCCCACCGTTTCTGGCTCGGCTGTCTGTTCCTGCTCATCGGCAGCGCTGCACAGGCCGAAGTCCTCTCCTATCAGCGCGATATCCAACCGATCTTCACCGCCAAGTGCGTGGCCTGCCATGCCTGCTATGACTCGCCGTGCCAGCTCAATCTGGGCAGCGGCGAGGGCGCCGAGCGTGGTGCGAACAAATTGCCGGTGTACAACGGCGTACGCTCCAAGGCCCAGGCCCCGACTCGCCTGTTTCTCGACGCCGAAGGCGAGCAGGCCTGGCGACGCAAAGGCTTTCATTCGGTGCTCGACGCCCAGGGCGGTCAGGCGGCGCTGATGGCGCGCATGCTGGATCTGGGTCGCAGCCAGCCGCTGACGCCCAATGCCAAGCTGCCTGCGGAGCTGAATATCGGCATCGACCGGGAGAACAACTGCCCGTTGCCCGACGAGTTCGATGGCTATGCTCGCAAGACCCGGCACGGCGGCATGCCTTTCGCGGTGACCGGCCTCAGCGATCAGGAATACGCCACGGTGCAACGCTGGCTGGAGCAGGGCGGCGCGGTCGAGCCTCGACAGCTGCAGCCCTCGGCCCGGGAAGCGACGCAGATCGAACAGTGGGAACGCCTGCTCAATACGCCAGGCCCGCGCGGCAGCCTGGTCGCGCGCTGGCTCTATGAGCACCTCTTTATTGCCCACCTGTATTTCGAGGGGGGCGAACCCGGTCGCTTCTATCAGTTGGTGCGTTCGCGTACGCCCAGCGGCGAGCCGGTCGATGCGATCGCCACGCGACGGCCGAATGACGATCCGGGTACCCGTTTCAGCTACCGCCTGCGGCCCATCAGCGACGTGATCGTGCACAAGACGCATATCACCTATCCCTTGAGTGCGACGAAGCTGGCGCGGGTCAGAGCGCTGTTCTTCGCAGGCGACTGGACCGTCGAAGCGCTACCCGGTTATGGCGCGAATCACCGGGCCAATCCGTTCAAGACCTTCCAGGCGATTCCTGCCGAGGCACGGTACCAGTTCATGCTGGATAACGCTGAGTACTTCGTGCGCACCTTCATTCGCGGCCCGGTCTGCCGAGGCCAGATCGCCACTGACGTCATCCGCGACAACTTCTGGGTGTTCTTCCAAGACCCGCAGCACGATCTCTATGTCACCGATCGGCGCTTTCGTGAGCAGGCCACACCGCTGCTGGCCATGCCGGGGCAGTTCGACGAAATGGGCGACCTGCTGGCGTTCTGGAAGACCTATCGCGTGAAGCGCAACCAGTACGAGCAGCTGCGCACCAAGGCTTACGCCAATGCACCGGCCGATTGGCCGCAGATCTGGGCAGGTAACGAGAACGCCTTGCTCAGCGTGTTCCGCCAGCATGACAGCGCCTCGGTGCGCAAAGGGCTGATTGGCGAAATTCCGCAGACGCTCTGGTGGATGGACTATCCGCTGCTGGAGCGCACCTATTACCAGTTGGTGGTCAACTTCGACGTGTTCGGCAATGTGTCCCACCAGGGCCAGACACGGCTGTATTTCGACCTGATCCGCAACGGCGCCGAGCTCAACTTCCTGCGGCTGCTGCCACCTGCATCGCGTCAGGCCATCCTGGATGATTGGTACGAGAAAAGCGGTCAGCTCAAGCTGCTGCTGGCCTACACATCGGTCGACCGCGCGACACCCACACAGCTTGCGCTGGAAAGTGGCGATCCCAAGCGCGCGTTCGCCCGGCAGCTGCTGGCGCGGCACGCGGGTATCAACGCCGCTCCCGATCCGATCAACCGCTGCCAGGGCACGCACTGCTATCGCGACCACCAGCCGGCCGAGCTGCAGCGTGTCGAACAGGCGCTCAGCCGGCTGACCAACCGGATGGCGGCCGGTATGCCTGCCATCCTGCATCTGCCCGAGGCGACCCTGGTGCGGGTCGAGTACGCCGGGGACCGCCGGGAAATCTACAGCCTGCTGCGCAACCGGGCCCATAGCAACGTGGCGTTCATGTTTGGCGAGTCGCTGCGCTGGCAGCCGCGCCTGGATACCCTGACAGTCTATCCGGGCATCCTCAGCAGCTACCCGAACTTCATCTTCAACCTGCCGGCGGCGGACGTCCCGATCTTCGTTGCGGCGATGGAGCAGGTGAAGGCGGTCGCCGATCTCGAGCGGCTGGTCGAGCGCTGGGGCATCCGCCGCAGCCATCCGCAGTTCTGGCACTACTTCAACGATCTGACGCGCTATCTCGAGGAGACCGAGCCGGTAGAGGCCGGCGTTCTGGACATGAACCGTTATGAAAACCTCTAGCAGGCGTTCCAGGGCGATCCACGGAACGTGGAACTTGAAATCCGATAGTCCGACTAAAATACTAGGACTTAACCGTGGCAGTGGTTTGACGTACACTGCCACGCATGTCTGCGAGGAGTTCCCATGAGCGCGATCACCATTACCGAAGCTGCACACGATTATCTGGCCGACCTGCTCGCGAAGCAGAACACCACCGGCATCGGAATTCGCATCTTCATCACCCAGCCCGGCACGCCCTACGCGGAAACCTGCATCGCCTATTGCAAGCCCGGTGAAGAAAAGCCGGACGACATCGCCCTGGCACTCAAGAGCTTCACTGCCTGGATCGACGGTACCAGCGAGCCCTTTCTGGAAGACGCACTGGTCGACTACGCCACCGACCGCATGGGTGGCCAGCTGACGATCAAGGCGCCGAACGCCAAGGTGCCGATGGTCAACGAAGACAGCCCGATGAACGAGCGCATCAACTACTACCTGCAGACCGAGATCAATCCGGGGCTGGCCAGCCACGGTGGCCAGGTGACGCTGATCGATGTGGTCGAGGAAGGCATCGCCGTGCTGCAGTTCGGTGGCGGTTGTCAGGGCTGCGGCCAGGCGGACGTGACCCTGAAAGAGGGTATCGAGAAAACCCTGCTGGCCCGGATTCCCGAGCTCAAGGGCGTGCGCGACGTGACCGATCACACCAACCGCGAGAACGCCTATTACTGATGGCAGCGGTCCGGCGGCGGCTTCCGCCGGGCCGTTCGGCAGGTTTCCAGGCAAAATGCCACTATTTTGCCTTCATGGCGCACACAGCGTCCTTGTCCTGCGATAAGCTCTTGCGCCTAGGTTGTCCGGGCAACGAGAGCTCGTACCATGTCTGCCATTTCCCTGTTGATCTGCGATGACTCAGCCCTCGCGCGCAAGCAGCTGCTGCAAGCGCTGCCGGCCGGCTGGCCGGTAACCGTCTGTCAGGCGGCGACCGGCTTGGAAGCGCTGGAGCGGATCCGCCAGGGTGGCGTCGACGTGATGCTGCTCGACCTCACGATGCCGGAGCTGGACGGCTATCAGGTGCTTGCGCAGCTGCGCGAAGAACAGCTCCAGTGCAAGACCATCGTCATCTCCGCGGATATCCAGGATGAGGCGGTGCGCCGCGTGCTGGCACTCGGCGCGCTGGCCTTCATCAAGAAACCCGCCGATCCGGTGCATCTCCATCAGACGCTGGCGAGCCTCGGCCTGCTGGACGATGTGTCGTCATTCATCGGTCGCGTCGAGGGCGGCCGGATCAGCTTCCGCGACACCTTCCGCGAAGTGGTCAACGTCGCCATGGGGCGCGCCGCTGCGCTGCTGGCGCGGGTGCTGGGCGTATTCATCCAGTTGCCGATACCCAACGTGAACATTCTCGAGGTCGGCGAGCTGCACATGGCGCTGGCCGATGCGGCCCGTGGCGACAAGCTTACGGCGGTATGCCAGGGCTACATCGGGGGTGGCATCGCCGGTGAGGCACTGCTGCTGTTCCATGACTCGGAAGTCGCCGACATGGCACGCCTCATGCGCCGGCAGGACTACCTGGAGATGGAGATGCTGCTGGATCTGTCGAGCCTGCTGATCAGCGCCTGTCTGAGTGGCATCGCCGAGCAGATCGAGGTGGTGTTCTCCCAGGGGCACCCGCAGGTGCTGGGGCAGCATGCGTCCATCGACGAGCTGATCCGGCTCAACAGCGCACGCTGGAAGAAAACCCTGGCGGTGGAGATCAGCTACAGCCTGGAAGGGCATGACATCCACTTTGACCTGCTGTTGTTGTTCACCGAAGATTCGGTCGAGCTGCTGACCCGCAAGCTCGCCCACCTGATGGAATGAGCATGAGCAATTCCGCCGAGTTGAACGAACTTCACTGGCTGCTGGCCATCGTCCAGAGCATCGACGTGGGTGTCGTGGTACTGGACCGCGACTATCGCGTCGAGGTCTGGAACACCTTCATGGAGAATCGCTCCGGTCTGCACCCCGAAAAGGCCCGCGGCCAGACGTTCTTCAACCTTTTTCCCGAAGTGGATGAGGACTGGTTCCGGCGCAAGGTGGAAAGCGTCATGACCCTCGGCACGCCGTCGTTCACCATCTGGGAACAACGGCCGTACCTGTTGCGCTTCAAGAACTACCAGCCGATCACCGGGCTGGAAGACTTCATGTACCAGAACACCACGCTCCTGCCGCTCAAGGGCATCAATGGCAGCATCGACCAGGTGTGCCTGATCATCTATGACGTCACCGATGTCGCGGTCAACCGCCGCCAGTTGCAGGCGGCAAACGCCGAACTGCAGCGTCTGTCGAGCACCGATCGCCTGACAGGTCTGTACAACCGCGGGCACTGGGAAGAAATGCTGCGCCTGGACTACGCCCGTCATCGCCGCTACGACAGCCAGGCCGCGCTGGTCATGTTCGATATCGACCATTTCAAGTCGATCAACGATACCTACGGGCATCAGGTCGGCGACGCGGTGATTCAGCAGGTCGCGGAGCTGATCCGCGAGAACCTGCGCGATTCCGATGTGGCGGGCCGTTATGGCGGTGAAGAGTTCGTCGTGCTATTGCCGGACACCGACAAGCAGGGTGCGCTGACCTTCGCAGAACGACTGCGGCATGCGGTGGAGAGCCATGAGGTGCAGCATGAGCAGCATCGCATTCGCTTCACCATCAGCCTCGGCGTGGCCGACCTCAGCGTGCCCAGCAGCAGCCATGCACAGCTGATCGAGTGGGCGGACTCCGCGCTCTATGCCTCCAAGGCGGCAGGGCGCAATCGCGTCACCCTGCATCAGCACTGACCGCGTCGAAGCTGACGGCTCAATCGGCCGCTTTGCGCAGAAAGGCAAGCAGGGCGACTTCCTCGGCGCTCAGCCATTTGCGCTTGCGCGCTGCGCGTAGCTTGACCAGCTCCCCATCGCTGAAGGCTTGCAGAATCGCCGGATGGATATAGCACTGGCGACAGACCGCCGGGGTATTGCCCAGCTGGCTCGCGACCTGCTTGACGGTTTCCACCAGGTTCTGTCGCGCGACGCTTGCCGAGGATGCGTCGAGCTTGCGCAACCGTTCCAGCGCCAACGCGCTGCCGGCCCAGGTCCGATAGTCCTTGGCGGTGAAATCGCGGCCGGTCATTTCCCGTAAATAGAGATTCACGTCGTTGGAGCTGACCGCACGGCGTTGGCCATTCTCATCCAGATACTGGAACAACTGCTGGCCCGGTAGCTCCATGCAGCGGCGCATGAGCCTGGCCAGGCGCCGGTCGCGCAGCGTCACCTCGTGCTCCACGCCACTCTTGCCGCGGAAATGGAAGCGGACCGCGGTGCTGCTAACGTTCACGTGGCGCGTGCGCAGTGTGGTCAGACCGTAGGACCGGTTGTCCCTGGCGTAGCGGGAATTGCCGATGCGAATCGGGGTCGATTCGAGCAACGTGACCACCAGCGCCATGACCTTGTCGCGCGGCATGCCGGGCAGGGCCAGGTGCTTTTCCAGATCGCGGCGCAGCTTGGGCAGGGCTTCGCCGAATTCCAGCATGCGCTCGTACTTGTCGCTGTCGCGGATTTCCCGCCAGCGCGGATGGTAACGATACTGCTTGCGTCCGCGGGCATCGCGTCCCGTGGCCTGGAGATGCCCTTGCGGGTCGGGGCAGATCCAGACGTCCCGATAGGCCGGGGGGATCGCCAGTTTGTTGATCCGGCGAATCTCTTCTTCGTCACGGATGCGCTCGCCGCTCGGAGCGAAATAGGCGAACTTTCCACGCAGCTGTCGGCGGCGGATGCCTGGCTGCGCATCGTCCACATAATGCAGGTCGGGTGGCAGGGTAGGGCAAAGCAGCGTGCCGGTGTCGGCGGTTTCGTCCAGCGGGACGGGGCGGGTGCCCTCGGCCAGGGGTGGCGGTTCCGTCGCAGTGTCGTGGCGCATGGATGGCGGGTCCCCGCTAGGCCTCGCCAGGGAGCTGGCGAGGCGATGGAATGGGCTCAGTTGTCCTTTTCTGTACTGTTGCGCATCAACAGGCGAATTGCCGCGACAAGTTCGTCGACGGCCTCGCGATAGAGTTCGGGCTTCGCTTCGGTCTCCGCCTGGTCGGCGTGCTTGCGCGCGGTTTCGAGGTGATCGTTGATCGATGAGTAGTCGCCAAGCATGGTCTGCTCCTGCTGTTGATCGGGAAGGTAGCCGGCGTCGCGCATGGACGCGAACCGCCTCTATCAACTGACCGGCAGGAGCACTGGCGGTTCGTACCGTGCATCAGCGCGAGCGGCGGGTGGAAAGCGCCTTCGACCAGGTCGGATTGGAGCACCGCGGGCATCGCAGCGCTTGCTGGCTTTCCAGCGCCTGCGGAAAGCCGCAGCGGTTGCAGGCATACATGCCCGATGCCGGGATCTGCCGGAAGACCGGTCGGTACTCGGGCGGTAAAACCGAGAGCCCGGGGCGTACCGCTTCCGGCTCATGAAAGAACAGGCTCACGTTGCCGTCGTTTTCGAGTATGCCGAGTCTGACCTGGCCGAGATGCTCCACGCCCTGCTGGCGCAGCTCCATGAAGAACTCGTCCGCCGAGATGTTCATGCTGTCGAGGCTGCGCAGTTCGTAGATTCCGTCGCGAATGATGGTGACGGGTTTTCCTTCCAGCCACACGCCGAACCGCGGGCTGCGGCTCATCAGAAACACGGTCAGGCGGTACAGCGCCAGCAGCGTGGCAAATACGGCCGCAACCGGCAGCAGCGGAACATCGTCGTAAAAGGAGACGTCTCCCGCCGCCGAGCCGAGGGTCAGGATGATCACCAGCTCGAACACCGACAGCTGCCGAATGCCTCGGCGTCCGCTCACCTTGAGGAAGACGAAAACCGCGATAAAGGCAAGCAGCGCCCGTAGCGCCACTTCCGCAACGAACATCAGCGGAAACTCATGCAGAAGCATGCGCTGCAGATCAAAGGGGGTCATCTGGGATCGTCCTTCCGAGAAGCCGGCGCATGGCCGGCAGGCATTGCATTCGACCTCTTCTGAAACGTCAGCGTCGACGAATGCAGGCCGCAGTCACTCCGCCGGTGCTACCTCGAATTCCAGATCGATGCCATCGCCACTGCCATCTCCGACCACCGAACCGACGGCGGGCTTGCGTGTGACCTTGCGCCCTTCGTAGGCCTCGCTCAGATGGCGCTGAGCGATCTCGCTGATGTGATCGATCAGCCCGGGCATCTGGACGTCGCGCGGGACAATGAAGTGCAGCTTGACCGCTTGGGCACCGGAGCCCTGAGGCAGGTCGGCGAGCCCGCAGCTCTGCCACTGATCGTTCACGTACGCTTCTGCACCTTTCATGGTTTTCTCCTGTTTCGCTCGTTGGTGTTGAGACCGCCAAACGGGCGAATGGGTCAGTCGCGAACGGTGCGTGCCGCCAAGCGCTGGGCATGAAAAAAGGCCTGGAGCGTTGGCTGCAGGCCTTGATTCGTGCCGCCCATCGTTATTCAGGCATGTGCCAGGGCGAGAAATGGGCACCGTCGCGGCTCAGCTGCGCGCGGGTCTTTTCCAGGGTTTCGCCCAGTTTCACCGGGTCGGTGAATACGCTGCTGGACATCTTGCAGCGGCCGAGCAGTCGGGCTTCGTCGCGATCGACGACGGTGATGCTGACTTCACCGTTACCTTCGGGCAGCGTCCAGGCGACGCACTGGAAAGGCTTGAACGCACGGTCGGTGATCAAAAGGGCTTCGTTGATACGCAGCGGGGTGTGCATGGGGCATGTCTCTCTGTGTGATACCCAAAATACCTGCAGCCAAGCTCGTTGGCGTTGGCCTTACATTGCAGTTGATGTACCCAGAGGACTGGCGAGTCACATGCGAGTTCGAAAAAATTTGAAGGCCTTTGCAATTAGCCAAAGGTATAAGGCTGGCGGTTCTCCGGCAGTCGTTCGGTAAGCGGACTTAAGTCGCTGGAATTACGGGAAAAACCGTTTTCGGCAGAACGAACGCGGTTGTTTTCGCCAGGTCACGGAAATATCCGGCTGCGACAACCTGTCGCGAATGGCGCGGTCGTTCAGCTCGTGTGTTTCGGCCTCACCATGGTGCCGATAGGAGGGGGTGTGCCAGAGGATGGTGCCGTGCGGCTCGCCCACGCTGGGCGAGCCGCAGAGGGGTCAGACGCGGAACTGGCTCAACAGGCGATTCAGCTGACCGGCGAGTTCGCCGAGTCGCTTGCCGGCTTCGCTGGATTGCTCGGCGGCCAAGGTGCTTTCCTGCGCGAGTCCGGCGGCCTGGGTCACGTTCTGGTTGATGTCTTCCACCACGTGGGACTGCTGCAGCGTTGCGCTGGCAATGGAGGCGTTCAGGCCGGAAAGGTTGCGCAGCGCCTGGGCGATCTCACCGAGACTTTCGCCGGCCTGACTGGCCTGCTCGACGGTGAGCTGGGAGGCGCGATTGCTTTCCATGATGACGTTCACCGCGGCGCCGGAGTTCTTCTGCAGACGTTCGATCATGCTGTGAATCTCGGCAGTCGACTGCTGGGTGCGCTGCGCCAGCAGGCGGACCTCGTCGGCCACCACGGCGAAGCCACGGCCTTGTTCGCCGGCACGGGCAGCCTCGATCGCGGCGTTGAGTGCGAGCAGGTTGGTCTGCTCGGCGATCGAGCCGATCACCTCGAGCACCGAACCGATCTTGGTGGTTTCGTCGGCCAGCGACTGGATCACATCCACCGCCTGGCCGATGGTTGCCGACAGCGCGTCGATCTGCTGCAGGCTCGTTTCGATGTTGCGTTGTCCCTGGCCAGCCTGGTTTTCCGCGCTGCCCACTTCGGTGGACGCGTGTTCGGCGTTCTTCGCCACTTCCTGCACCGCGTAAGTGACTTCGTTGACCGCGGTGGCGACCTGTTCCATCTGCAGCATCTGCTGCTGACTTTGCTCATGGGCCTGGCTGGAGAGTTCGCTCAGCGCGCGGGACGACTGGTCCAGCGCGCCGGAAGTCTCGAACAGCTGGCCGACGACGGTGCGCAGCTTCTGGGTGAAGCGATTGAAGTCGCGCCCCAGGGTGGTCAGCTCATCGTTGCCGGAGACGTCCAGCGTGCGGGTCAGGTCGGCTTCGCCGCTGGCAATATTGGCCATGGCCGCCATGGTATGGCGCAGCGGTCGGACGATGCTGCGAATCAGGATGGCGACCAGAACCGCCATGGTTGCCGAGATCAGCAGGCCGATCAGCGAGAAGCGCGTCAGGTAGTTCCAGAACTCCTGCTCGACATCGTCCACATAGATGCCGGAACCGATGATCCAGCCCCAGGGTTTGAACAGCTGCACGTAGGAGATCTTCGGAACCGGGTTCTCTTCACCGGGCTTGGCCCACATGTAGTCCACCAGTCCGGCGCCGTCACGCCGGGCAATGGCGACCATCTCGTTGAACAGCTCCTTGCCTTCCGGGTCCTTGATCTTCGACAGATCCTGACCGTCGAGCTTCGGCTGCATCGGATGCATGATCATCTTCGGGCCGAGATCGTTGATCCAGAAGTAGTCCTGACCGTCGTAGCGGAGCAGGCGAATCTGCTCGATGGCGGCCTGCTGAGCGTCGGCCGTGGTCATGGCTCCGCTGGTTTCGAGCTTGTGGTAGTGCTCGAACACACCGGCGGCTGCTTCCACGACGTTGCGGGTCGCTTCCTGCTTGCCGCGGTACAGGTCGGAGCGGACTTGCTGAATCATCAGCATGCCGAGAATGAACAGCATGACCACGGCGACCACGGGGATCAGCCAGAGGCGCTTGCTGATGGGGACATTGCGCAGCAGATTCATGAATAGGCTCCTGAGGTTTCTTTCTTATCGTTGTATCTGACGGGTCGGTGCTAGCGCATCGCTCCGCCCTCTCATAGCGGTCGTGCCGCGGCACTCTGAGTAGCTTTTCGGCCGCGCGTGGCTAAAAATGAGCCCCCTTTGTCGTCCGTCGAGGAATTTAATTCTCCCGGACGAGTCAGAACAGCCGGCCAGATGGCTTTCTGACATATACCTTGGTTGCATTGAGTCGCGATGGACTGCATCGCTGTAGGGGAATAGATGGATCTTTGGGTTGCGATTCAGGCGCTGATCTTGGGTGTCGTCGAGGGGATTACCGAATTTCTTCCGGTTTCCAGCACCGGTCACCAGATCATCGTGGCGGATCTGATCGGCTTTGGCGGCGAACGCGCACTGGCCTTCAATATCATCATTCAGCTGGGCGCGATCCTCGCGGTGATCTGGGAGTATCGGCGCAAGATCATCGACGTGGTGGTCGGCCTGCCCAAGGAGCGTCAGGCACAGAAGTTCACCGTCAACCTGCTGATTGCCTTCATGCCGGCCGTGGTGCTCGGCGTGGCCTTTGCCGATCTGATTCACGAATACCTGTTCAACCCGATCACCGTGGCCGCCGCGCTGGTCATCGGAGGCATCGTCATGCTCTGGGCCGAGCGTCGTGATCACGCGATTCGCGCCGAGACAGTCGATGACATGACCTGGACGCTGGCCTTGAAGGTCGGTTTCGCTCAGTGTCTGGCGCTGGTGCCGGGCACCTCGCGGTCGGGCTCGACCATCATCGGCGGGCTGCTGTTCGGCCTGTCGCGCAAGGCCGCCACCGAGTTCTCGTTCTTTCTGGCAATGCCCACCATGGTCGGTGCTGCGGTCTACTCCGGCTACAAGTATCGCGATCTGTTCCAGCCGGGTGACTTTGCCGTGTTCGCCATCGGCTTCGTCACTTCGTTCATCTTCGCCATGCTAGCCGTGCGGGCACTGCTGAAATTCATCGGCAACCACAGCTATGCCGCGTTTGCCTGGTACCGGATCGGTTTCGGGTTGCTGATCCTGGCGACCTGGCAGCTGGGCATGATCGACTGGAGCACGGCTGTCGGCTAGAGCATCAAAGAAATGAAAAGCCCCGCTAGTGCGGGGCTTTTTTTGGGTTCTTCGCGGACTCTGGGGGAAGAGCGAGTTGACAGTCAGGGAAGCAGGTAAATTGGCAGTCGCCAAACACACCCTTCACCTGTCCCTGCTGTCGCCGTGCATCCTATTGATCTTGCC
>Ga0075032_1000189_pt1 | contig 44926 bp, 40 predicted proteins | sample SynthPrep_1_END__FD_71386 | JGI IMG/M metagenome (GOLD analysis project Ga0075032, IMG submission 71386) | Synthetic microbial communities from Ohio, USA - SynthPrep_1_END_DS7_MetaG | ecosystem: Engineered > Bioreactor > Aerobic > Activated sludge | place: USA: Ohio, Columbus | collected 2014-04-10
CCCCAACACCATGCCCCCACCCCAGCCCGATCTCCTGAAAGAGAACATCCCCGGCCCGCCGCTGGCGATCGCCGCTGAAGCCCTCTTCCTGGTGAACCTGATGCTGCTCCCCGGCGTCGGCTTCCTGCTGCTGGCGCTGCTGTGGCTGGCCAAGCGCAATCACCCCTCGCCGCTGGTGCGCAACCACCTGCAGCAGACCATGGCCGTCAGCCTGCGCGGCGGCGCCATCCTGGTCGGGCTCAGTGCTGCGGTGTTCCTGCTGGGCGGCTTCTCCAACCCCTGGTCCTGGGTAATCGGCGTGCTCTATTTCGTTTGCGTGCATGCCACCCTCATCCTGTTCGGCGTCGTCGGCCTCAACCAGGCCATGCTGCGGCGCCCTTACCGCTACCCGCTGCTCGGCCCCCGTCTGCCGGTTTAGGAAAAAAATGGAAGAAGCCGTCGGCAAACTCTGGCACCGTCTCATCACCCGCGCCGCCGGCGTCAGCCATCCGGCCGCGGTGGTGCGGCTGAGGGAAGTGGAACGCACCGCCGGCGTCCTCTTCCGCGCCCTGGGCGGCGACCCCGGCCTGCGCGTGGCGGCGGCGCCAGTGGATGAACACCGCGCCCGCCGCAGCTTCATCGCCCGCGTCGCCGGTGCCGGCAGCCACGCCGCGCTGGCGCGCATGGACGCCGCCACGCTGCGCCTGCCGCCGGAAATCGACGCCTTCCCCGAGCGCGAGCTCAATCGCGATCTCTACCTCTGGCTGGCCGCGCTGGCCGCCGCCCGCCAGGTACTGCCGCCAGCGGAAACACTGGAAGGCGAAAGCGAGCTGCAGCGCAACCAGCGCGCCACGCTCACCGTGCTCGCCAGCTGGCCGGGCATGGCAAGCCGATACCAGCGGCTGGTGGAGGCCTACGCGCCGCGCCGCCTGGGCTCTTCACGCAACGCCAGCCGCATGCCGCCGGCCGAACGCGCACGTGAAGAAGCCATCGTCGCCGCGCTGCGCGAGCCCGGCAGCGTCACCGCCCTGCCGCCGATGCCGGCCGGCACGCCACCCGCCGCGCCGGTGCTGCTGTGGCTGGCCGGTGACGAAGCGGCGCCAGCGCCCTTCCCGCGCAACCGCGGCGCCGATCCGGAGCAAGCGCCCGGCGGCAGCACCCAGCCGGGCGAAGACAGCGAACGCCACGCCCACCGCGCCGAGCGGGTGGAGCTGCCCAAGGAAAAAAACGGCCTGATGATGGTGTTCCGCGCCGAAAGCCTGCTGGCGGTCACCGAATTCCTGAAGCTCAACCGCCCGACCGACGACGAGCCCGACCCCAACGCCGCCGACGCCGCCCGCGACCTGGACAAGCTCGCCCTCGCCGAAGACAGGGAGAAGGTCGCCTCCAAGGTCCGCTTCGATCTCGACCTGCCCTCGGATGCCGAGGACGACGTCGTGCTCGGCGAAGGCATCCCGCAACCGGAGTGGGACTACCGCAAGCGCATCCTTCTCCCCGACCATGTGCGCGTCATCGAGATGGCCGCCCGCAACGCCCCGCCCGGCCCGCTGCCGGCGCCGCTGCAGGCCACCGCCCGCCGCCTGCGCCAGCAGTTCGCCGCCCTGCAGCCCGGCCGGCGCTGGCTGCGCGGCCAGCCCGAAGGCTCGGAACTAGACGTGGATGCCGCGGTGCGCGCGCAAACCGACCGCCACTGCGGCCGCCAGCCGTCGGAACAACTCTACCTCTCGCTGGAAACCCGCGAGCGCGACCTCGCCTGCCTGGTGCTGGCCGACCTCTCCCTCTCCACCGACGCCTGGGTGTCATCGCAGGCCCGCGTCATCGACGTCATCCGCGACGCCCTGCTGCTGTTCGGCGAAGCCCTGGGCGCCACCGGCGACGCCTTCGCCCTCGCCGGCTTCTCCTCGGTACGGCGCGACAAGGTGCGCTTCCACCGCCTGAAAGACTTCGGCGAGCGCTTCGACAACCGCATCCGCGGCCGCATCCTCGCGCTCAAGCCCGGCTACTACACCCGCCTGGGCGCCGCCATACGCCGCGCCACCAAGCTGCTGGAAGCCCAGCCCGCCAGCCGCCGCATCCTGCTCATCCTGTCCGACGGCAAACCCAACGACCTCGACCTCTACGACGGCCGCTACGGCATCGAAGACACCCGCGCCGCCATCGTCGAAGCCCGCCGCGCCGACCTCGCCCCCTTCTGCGTGACCATAGACCGCGAAGGCGCCGGCTACCTGCCCCACCTCTTCGGCCCCGCCGGCTTCACCGTCATCCGCAAGCCGGAAGAACTGCCCTCCCGCCTGCCCCTGTTCTACGCCCAACTGACGAGGTGACTCGATGAGTCCGCGCGACATTCCCTGCGCCACGCTGTTCGCCGCGCCCGCGCGCGCGCCGCATGGCAGCGGTCAGCCGCTGGATCGCCAGCCGCTGGACCGCCAGCCGCTGGACCGCCAGCCGCTGGACCCACAGACCGAGCGCATCTCACAGCTGCTAACCCAGGCCCCGCTGTTCAATGGCCTCGCCCAGGCGGAAATCGCCCGCTTCGCCCACGGCGTGCGCGAACAGAAAGTCGAGCGCAACGCCGTCCTCTTCCACCGCGGCGACCCCTGCCACGGCTTCCACCTGGTGCTCACCGGCCAGGTCAAACTCGCCTTCATCTCCGCCGCCGGCCAGGAAAAAGTGGTCGAAATCATCCGCGCCGGCCAAACCTTCGGCGAAGCCGTCATGTTCATGGACAAACCCTACGTGATCATGGCCCAGGCCCTGGGCGACTGCAGCCTGCTGCACATCTCCAAGCAAGTGGTATTCGAGGAAATGGAGCGCGACCCGCTGTTCTGCCGCAAGATCATCGCCGGCCTCGCCCAACGCCTCCACCACCTCGTCGCCGACGTCGAAACCTACTCCCTGCGCTCCGGCCGGGAACGCGTCGTGGGCTACCTGCTGCGGGAAGAAAAGGAAAGCGACGCCGCCAGCAACCGCCCCACCGGCGCCCTCCCCGGCACCGAACGGGTCACCGTACGGCTACCCACCAGCAAAGGCACCATCGCCTCGCGGCTGAACCTCACGCAGGAACACTTCTCCCGCATCCTGCATGAGCTGATTGAAAGCGGCCTGATCGTCGTCCAGGGGCGGACGATTCATATTCCGGATTTGGGGAGGTTAAGGCGGAGTGAATCGCCCCAGGTTTCCTAGACACCCTTTTGCCTCACAATGAGGCGTCATGGAGGTGTTGATGGAAACGAAGAAGGCGCAGCCGCGCTTCACCGACGAGTTCAAGATCGAAGCGGTCAAGCAGGTGACCGAGCGGGGGCATCCGGTTGCCGAAGTATCCGTGCGGCTGGGCGTGAGCGCCCATAGCCTTTACACCTGGATCAAGCGTTATTCCGTTCCTGCGGAGCAGCGCGCCCAGCACGACAGCCAAGCCGACGAGATCCGGCGGCTGAAGGCCCAGCTGCGGCGCGTGACCGAGGAGCGCGACATCCTAAAAAAGGCCGCCGCGTACTTTGCCAAGCAGTCCGGGTGAAGTACGCCTTCATCGACGCCCATGCGGCGCAGTACCCGGTGCGTCGCCTGTGTTCGACGATGGCGGTGCATCCGAGCGGTTACTACGCGTGGAAGCAGCAACCCATCTCCGAGCGCTCGGCCAATGACCAGCGCGTCGGAGCGCTGATTACGCAATGCTGGGAAGCCAGCGGGCGTATCTACGGCTATCGCAAGATCCGCAACGATCTGCACGATATGGGTGAGGCGTGTGGCAAGCATCGCGTGGCGCGGCTGATGCGCTTGGCGGGGTTGCGCTCGCACACCGGCTATGGACGCCGCCCAGGTCGCTACGGTGGGCGGCCGGCGGTGGTCGCGCCGAATCTGCTCGAGCGCCGGTTTGCCCCGACAGCGCCGAACAAGAGCTGGGTGACCGACATCACTTACATCCGGACCCACGAGGGTTGGCTGTACCTGTGCGCGGTGCTCGATCTGTTCTCCCGTCAGGTCGTCGGTTGGTCGATGGGCGAGCGGATGACCAAGGAACTGGCGCTCAACGCCTTGCTGATGGCGGTGTGGCGGCGCAAACCCACCGAAGAGGTGGTGGTGCATTCGGATCAGGGCAGCCAGTTCAGTAGTCACGACTGGCAAGACTTCCTGAAGGCGCACCGACGGGTGCCGAGCATGAGCCGGCGCGGCAACTGCCACGATAACGCGGTCGCCGAGAGCTTCTTCCAGTTGCTCAAGCGCGAGCGGATCAAGCAAAAGATCTATACGGATCGGGCACAAGCGCGCTCCGATGTGTTCGATTACATCGAGCTCTTCTACAACCCGCGACGACGCCACGGTTTCACCAACTAGCTCTCGCCGGTAGAGTTCGAGAGGCAGTATTTTTTGAACAACGGGACCGTCTAGAAAACCCGGGGCGATTCACTTTATCCCGATATCCGACACGGGAATCCAAGAAAGTCGGACATTACAGATGAAGAGGCGCTTTACTGGCTTGAGCGCATCACTTGCTTGATTCGTTATATGTCGCGTGTCCACAACCGGTAATTAAGCATAACTAAGGCACACTGGGTGTCCGCTTTAGCTTTCAAGATATGACGGCTACGGCGATCACGAGAAAATCGAGGAACGGAGACGTGCCGGTCCGAGGTTGAGCATCGTGCGGCGACTTTCCGCAACACCGCCGCCGCAGCCTTCGTGCAAGCCGGCCGTCGAAGCGCTTTCGTTGGTCGCCGGTCAGCGTCCGGAGTGAAGCAAGTCCTCGATGTCTGCGCCAGAGCATTACTGATTGACTCGTTGTGGGCGGAAGTTCTTGTTGGCGTGTGACAGCGGACAGAATACTGAGGCTCCCACGTCAGTCGCGACTGCCTGCTCGGTGGCGCTACGTCATGCGAATGTACAGATGGACGTTGATCGAGGGCAAAAGCCAGGGCGATTTTTTTTGGAAAGTTGCATAATCGAGGCTATCGGGCGTTCGTTGCAGTCAACTAGCGAAATGCCCTCACGGGCAACCCTGCGCTTAATACGCGCGGTCATTTTGAAGTATGCGAGAATCTATTTTATGACGCTTGATATACAAGGAGGCCGCAAGAATACGGCCATTAATCATAGCGACTACGTAGCATTCGAAGAGATGCTCTCAAATGCTATCGACTCCTATTTGATTCGCAAGAGTAGGGTTCGCACGGCACCACCTTTTCTGATGAAGATCAGCATCAAGGTGATCGACACTGACTTATTCGGCGCGCAATTGGGTGTTGAGATCAGCTGCACGGACAATGGTGCTGGATTTGGAGATGAGGAAGTTAAGGCTTTCGTTACCAAGGATTCAACGTACAAGGATCAGCTGCAAATCCCGGGTATTGGCAAGTGCAAGGGAGCTGGCCGCATTCAGTTCTTCCACCATTTTGACCGGCTGTCAATTGATAGTACCTTCGAGGGCTCTGGCAAGGTTTTCAGGAGAACCCTGCAGGTAGATAAGTTGACTCGGGAGATCTCCGAGAACTCCTTCATTACCACCCCGGTAGACGACTCAGAAATCCGGACTTCTTTCACGTTGAGTAGTCGGCGGCAGAGTGCATTGACGGCTGAACAGAAGGCAGAGCAAGGCTCGATACCTGAAGTCTTTTCCGCACATGCGGTCTCCTCCCATCTTTACACTGCCCTCCTTCAGCGGCTCATAATTCTGAAGAAGTTGATCGGAGACTTCAAAATCGAAATCTCGTCGAGTCGAGGTGAAAAATTCACCACGGAAACGATTGAGGGCAAGCACTTGCCGGAACCTATTGGAGAAGTCGCTGAAATCCCGATTACGTGCGCCCATTCGAAGGAAATTCGAACGGGGTCAAAATTAAGGGTGACGCGGTACTCGTTCCCTGAAGTTGAGTTTCCGAATTTTCAACACGAGGTAGCGCTCTGTGCCAACTCAGCGGTCGTGCTACCAATCACAAAACGCTACTTGCGCCATGTCAATGATCGCAAGCGCGCGAATGCAGGAAATTTCGAGCTTCTTCTTGTAGAGAGTGATCTCCTAGAGGAGAAGGTGAATCAACAACGAGACGGTTTCGACATCCCACTCGTGTGTACTGACAACGATACGCTGTCGGAGGAGTTCTCGTTCGATGACGTCATTGATTCTCTTGAGGATTATGTCTTTAGGATTCTCACGCCAAGCGACTTCGACAAAGACATGTTGGTTAGGTCTACCGAGCAAAGATTCGGCATCACCCGACAAATGATTGAGGGAGCAAACGTCAAGATCCACTACGGGGACAACGAAGAAAACATAGCGCGTCGAGTCTTGAAGAAACTACAAGACGATATCGTTGGCGACACCTCAAAGCTGTTCAAGATCAAGGACGAGCTTCTGCAGCTGGATCCGCGCACCACAGATTTCAGAAGCAAAGTCAGCGAGCTCTCTTGGAAATATGCTAGCTCTATCAAAAAGATGGATATGACCAATCTATCTCAGTTAGTTGTCCGTCGGAGTGCAATGATCGAGGTGCTCAGTCTTGCCGTTGACGGGCTACTGATTTGCCAAGCGGAAGAGCCGGGAAAGAGAAATGAAAATGAACGCATCATCCACAACATTTTCTTTCCAACGGGCAAGGACTCCAGGGATACGGCTGACCACGATATCTGGCTTCTCAACGAGGAGTACCAATATTTCGAGTACATTTCCTCTGACAAGGCCCTCAAGGCTATCAAATTTTCCGACACAGAAAATCTATTCGAGGCCGATATAGACGAAAGTTTATCGAAGCTATTTGCATTTAATAATAAGACCCACGAAGGAAAGCGCCCCGATATTGCAATTTTCACCAAGGAGGGTGCAGCAATAATTATCGAGTTCAAGGCACCAGAAGTTGGAATTCAAGAACACATTCCGGATTTGGCGCAATATGCTCGGTTGCTAGCGGCAAAATCAAATGGCCGAATCAAGAAGTTTTATGGATATTTGATCGGCTGCAAATTGGATCCTTCCAGAATGGTCCCTGGGTACACACGATTTGCCAACGGCAAGGGGTATTTCCGCAGCGACAAGTTGGTCGATGATGAGACCAACCGTGTATATGGGGAGTTATACAGTGAGGTCTTGCTGTATGAGCACTTCATTGACCGAGCGGAACTCCGCCTGCATGTTTACAAGGACAAGTTGAAGGTTCAGTTGGATTAGGTAGGCGGTCATTGACGTTTGGCGGGGGAACGACGGAAATCCGGCGCATTGCTGCCCGACACCAGCCATTACGCCAGCGGCGGGTCAGGCCGAAATACTGCCGTACAAGGTCTTCATAGCTTTCTCATAACTGCTCCTCTCAAGACATATCCTGGAGATCAACAACGGACTAACTACCGTCCGGGCAAGCACCAGCCCCCCTCAATGACTAGTCCCCTCCTCCCGCATGATCTTGTTCCACACGTTGTATTTCCCCACCGGTTTCCGCATCGGTATCCGCTTCACTTCTGCCAGGGTTTGCGCGTCGAAGACGAGTAGCGCGCCGTCGTCTTCCCACAGGCTCGCGAGCGCGTAGCTGCCGTCGCGGGTGAATTCGACGTGGGCCAGGGTGCGGCCGGGTTGTTCGGTGAGTTCGTGGACGACTTTCAGCGTTTCCTTGTCGATCACCTGCAGCACGTGTTTGTACTCGGGGCTCATCATGGAATCGACGAAGGCGTAGCGGCTGTTTTCGTGGCTGCGGAGGAAGAAGCCGGGGCCGCGGGTGGGGATGCGGCGGACGACTTCGCGGCTTTGCAGGTCGATCACCGTTACCTCGGCGGCTTGCAGGTTGGTGCTGGCCATGACGCGGCGGCCGCGCCAGTCCCAGGTGATGCCGGAGCCTAGGTGGGGCATGCCGGCGAGCGGGAGGTCGGCGATCTTCTTGCGGGCGTCCAGGTTCACCACTTGCCCCTTGCCTTCGCGGGAGGCGCCCATGAGTTCGGCGTAGTCCTGGGTGAAGAAGAAGTCGTCCAGCGGGTCGTTGAGTTGAGTGCGGCACGGGTTGAGGTAGCCGGGGATGAAGGCGCCTTCGCGCTGGGCATGGTCGTGGATGAGGCCGGCAGGGATTTCGTCGGCGGCGGGGTCGTAGCTGATCTCCCACACTTCCGGCACGTCCTTGAGCGCGGCGATGAAGGAATGGCGCGGGGTGGCGTCATACACGGCGGAGACACGGGAGCTGTGCTTGCCGTCGCGGTCGCTCACTTCCAGCACCTTGAGCAGGTTGAGGTCGCCATCCAGCAGCACCAGGGTGTGCGGCAGGTAGTTGGCGATGGCGATGTGGCGGCCATCCGGCGAGGCGGCGAGGTTGCGGGTGTTGATGCCGGCGCGCACTTCGGCCACCACCTTGAGGTTCCACAGGTCGTACTTGGTGACCCAGCCGTCGCGTGAAGCGAAGAAGACGTAGCGGCCGCCGTCGGCGAACTTCGGCCCGCCGTGCAGGGCGTGGCGGCTGGGGAAGCGGTGGATCACTTCCAGGCGGTCGCCGTCCAGCACCGAGACGTGGTGGTCGCCCGCTTCCACCACCAGGAAGAGGTTGAGCGGGTCGGCCTCGAACACCGGCCGCGCCGGCAGTTTCGCCGGCTCGGCGTGCTGGATGCGGGAGGCGCGGATGTCGGCCTCGCGCCACAACGGCGCCGGCACCACCGGGGTGTAGATCCAGTCCACCAGCGCGGCCAGCTGGTCCGCCGCCAGCGCCTGGCCGAAACCAGCCATCTGGGTGGCCGGACGGCCGTCGCGCACCACTTTCAGCGCCTCGCCCTTGCGCAGCCGCGACAGGTTTTCCGGCAGCAGCGCCGGGCCGATGCCGCCCAGGCGGTCGGTGCCGTGACAGGCGGCGCAGTGCAGCTGGTAGCTGGCCTTGGCGCTGCTCAGCGCGGCACTGGCCGCGCCGCCGGCCTCCGGCGTGGCATGGGCGGATTTCAGCGATACGAACAGCAGGAAGACCAACCACACGATGGCGAGGATGACCATGCGCTTGGCCGCCTTCGGCATGAGGGTGTTGGACGGCGCGGCGGGCGGCTGTGCGCTTCGCGGCGCGTCCTCTTCCCAGGGCTGCAGCGGCGGCGCGGCGTAGTTGCTCAAGGCTTCGTCCGGTTCGTAGGCGGCTTGCCGGCTGGGCCTGGACCTGCGGGCGAAGCCGGCGGGCGGCTTGTCGCCTGCTCGCACATCGGACTTCCCTTCCGTGCCGGTTTCCAACTGCGTCGTCTGCTTCATGCCTTCACTCCACTGGCTTTCGGGGCATTGCTTACGGGCGCCGGGTGCAGCGTGCGCACATAGGGCGTGGTGCGCACCCGCTCGACCGCGCGGTCCGGCATCAGGCCGATTTCTTCGTCGCTGAGATAGCAGCCAGGGTCTTCCGCCCAGACGTCGCCAGTGATCTGGCCGGCGCGCACCCGCGAGCTGCCGTTGCAGATGTCCAGGTGGGCGCACTGGCCGCAGCGGCCGCCAACGCGACGCGGATGCTGGCGCAGGCCAGCCATCAGCGGGTTGGAGAGATCGCGCCAGATGGCCGAGAACGGCCGCTCGCGCACATTGCCCAGCGCTTCGTGCCACCACATGGTGTCCGGGTGCACCACGCCGAGGTTGTCGATGTTGGCCACGTTCACCCCGCTGGCGTTGCCGCCCCACTGGCGCAGGCGGGCGGCCACCCGCCCGGCATGGGCGGGGAAGTGGCGCCGCACCCAGTGCAGCAGGTAGATGCCGTCCGCATCGTTGTTGCCGCTGACGAATTCATGCGCCAGCCCGCGTTGCTGGCGCGACATGCAGGTTTCGAACAGCAGCTCCATCGCCCAGCGGGTGGTCTGGTGGCGGGCGTCGTCGGCGCGGTGCTTGTTGCCGCGGCCGGCGTAGTTGAGGTGGGAGAAGTAGAACTTGCTGATGCCTTCGTCTTCCGCCAGGCGCAGCAGCGGCGGCAGGTCGTGGGCGTTGTCCTCGGTCATGGTGTAGCGCAGGCCGACCTTGAGGCCGCGCGCCAGGCACAGGCGGATGCCGGCCATGGAGGCATCGAAGGCGCCGGCCAGGCGGCGGAAGCGGTCGTGGGTGACGCCTATGCCGTCCAGGCTGATGCCGACGTAGTCGAAGCCGGCATCGGCGATGGCGCCGATGTTGTGCTCGCCGATCAGCGTGCCGTTGCTGGAGAGGCCGACGTAGAAGCCCAGGGCCTTGGCGCGGCGGGCGATGTCGAAGATGTCCGGCCGCAGCAGCGGTTCACCGCCGGAGAGGATGAGCACCGGCACGCCGAAGGCCTTGAGATCGTCCATCACCGTGTGAACTTCGGCGGTGCTCAGTTCGCCGGCGAAGTCGGTATCGGCGGAGATGGAGTAGCAGTGCTTGCAGGTGAGGTTGCAGCGGCGGATGAGGTTCCAGATCACCACCGGGCCGGTGGGCCTGGGAGTGGCGGGTGTGGCAGGAGTGCTGGGTGAGCGGGGTTCGGCGGCGGCCGGCGCTGCGGGCCGGTCGAGGTCGCGGATGAATTGGGAGATGCGGAACATGGCGGGCCCCGTCTGGCAGTCTGCGGCGGTGAAGGCAGCGGCGCGTGTGGCTGCGCTGCCGCCGGATTACAGCGGCCGGCGCGCGGCGGCGGAATGATGCGCATCAATCCCGCAGCCGCAGGCCGGTCTTTTTCAGGATGGCGGTGGAGAACAGCACCTCGTGGCCACGCAGGCGGCCGGTGAAGTCGCGCATGAGCAGCAACAGGATGTCGGCGACATGGCGCCTCACCTCCTCCCGCGAGCCGCCATGCACCATGGCGAACAGGTTGTAGGGCCAGTGCGGCCGGTGGCGCGGGCGGCGGTAGCAGTGGGTGACGCAGGCCAGCGCGCCGATGCGCTCGCCAGCGGCGTCCACCACTTCGTCATCCACGTCCCATACGCTCATGCCGTTGGCGGTGTAGCCCAGCGCGTAGTGGTTGGGCACCGCGCCGATGCGGCGGATGAGGCCGTTCTCCAGCATCGCGGCCAGCCGGGCGGCGACTTCCGCTTCGCCGATGCCGAGTTGCTCGGCGATCGCCAGATAGGGTTGCGGCACCAGCGGCAGGCCGCCCTGGGTGGCGCGGATGAGGCGGCGGTCGGTTTCGTCCAGCAGCGGGCCTGCGGATATGGGCGCGCTGGATATGGACTTGGACGTGGGCGCGTTCATCGTGCCTCCAGGCGCATGCCGACGAAGTATTCGCGTTCCTTGGGGAAGAGATGCACCGCCACGCCGGTGGCCGCTTCGATACGGCGGGCGCAGTCGGCGATGCCGGCTGGCGTTTCGGTGGCGAGCACGAACCACATGTTGAGGCGGTGCTCGCGGCGGTAGTTGTGCGCGACCTCGTCATGGCTATTCACCTGAGCCAGCACCCGCTCCCAGTCCGCGTCCGCCACCGCCATCGCCGCCAGGCAGAAGGCGCCGCCGGCGCGCTCGATCTGGAACATCGGGCCGAAGCGGGACAGCACGCCGGCATCCAGCAGCCGGCGCAGGCGGGCGATGAGCTCCGCCTCGTCCACGCCCAGCGTCCGCGCCACCGCTTCATAGGGGCGCGCCACCAGCGGGAAACCACCCTGCAGTTCGTTGATGATGCGGCGGTCGATGTCGTCCAGCGCGGGGCGCGCGGCGCCACAAGGGGAAACGCCAGGGGCATGCCGGCCCGCGTGGCTGTATTCAGGCATGGGCCGTTTCCTCCCGCACACCCGATGCTGCCGCATCCGGCATGTAGCGCGCGCCGCACTGCTTGAAGCGGCGGCGGCTGAACAGCACCGCGTGCGGCCAGCGGTCCAGCGCCAGGCGGTCGGCGATCGCGGCGCGCCGGGCCAGCACCTCGGCGCGAGCCTTGCCGTGGATCATGCAGAACAGGTTGTAGCGCCACTGCGGCAGCGCGCGGCGGCGGCGGTAGCACAGGGTGACGCCGGCCTCGGCGCCGAGGCGGCGGCCGAAATCGGCCACTTCCTCGTCCGCCACATCCCACACGCACATGGCATTGGCGGCATAGCCCAGCTCGTGGTGCCGCACCACCACGCCGAAGCGGCGCAGCAGGCCGGAAAGCAGCCAGCCATTCACCATGGCGCACACCGCCGCGCCGGACAGGCCTAGCCGTTCGCCCACCGCCGCATACGGCCGCGCGACCGCCGGCAAGCCATGCTGCAGCACGCCCAGCAGCGCGCGCTCGCCTTCCGCCAGCCGACAGGGCGCGGCGGCCTGCCAGGGCGTTTGCACCTGCCGCCCGCCGCATTCGGGGCGGAAGCCAAGATCGAAGCCAAGGTCGATGTGGTAGGCCTCTTCCATCGGCAGCAGCAGCGGCGCGCAGCCGGTGGCGACGGCGATGCGTTCCACCGTTTCCTGCAACTGCGCCGCGCTGCCGGCGGTGGCGACGAACCACAGGTTGTAGGGGTGCTCGCGCTCGTAGTTGTGATTGACCGCGCTGAGCTGGCTCACCCGCGCCGCCACCTCCGCCAGCCGTGCCGACGGCACCGCCAGCGCCACCAGCGCGCTGGCGCCCACCCGGCCGCTGGCCACCACCGGGCCGATGCGGCTCACCGTGCCTTCGTGCAGCCACGCGCGGTAGGCGGCCAGCACCGCCTCCGCGTCCATGCCGACGGCCTGTGCCAGCTCGGCGTAAGGCGTTTCCACGCGGGGGAAGTCATGCTGCCAGTCGTTGAGCAGGCGGAAGCGGGCGGCGTCCATGATGTCCGCCTCAGAAACCGGTACGCGCCGCGCGGCTGGTGAAGAAGATGCCGCTGGGCTTGGCCGCCGGCAGTTCGGCCAGCGGGCGGCGGGTCTCGGTGTCGTACACCACCACCTTGTCGTCGTCGCGGGCGGAAACCCACACCGCTTCGCCGCGCGGGGTGAATTCCATGTGCAGCACCGCCCTGCCCGGCTCCAGGGTCTCCACCACGCTGCGGCTTTCGGTGTCTATGACCTGCAGCTTGCCGTTGTCCGGGAAGGCGAAATTCACCCACACCTGGCGGCCATCCGGCCGCGCCATGACGAACACCGGCTGGCTGTGCACCGGCACCCGCGCCACCTCGCGCCAGTCGCGGGTATCCACCACCAGCACCTCGTGGCGACCGATGGCGGGCAGCCAGGCGTAGTCGCCAGCCACCGCCCAGGCGCGCAGGTGCGGCATCTTGTACACCGGCAGCGGCTGCTCGCCGCGGCCGTAGCCGGAGAGGATCTTGCGCACGCCCTGCTCCGGGTGCCACAGGTCCAGCAGCGCGAGGCCGTCTTCGCCGAACAGGCCGGCGATGAAGTGGCGGCCGTCCGGCGTCACCAGCGCGTCGTAGGGCTGGCGGCCGGCAGGGTAGCGCTGGGTGCGCGGCTGGCGCGGGTCGGAGAGATCGGTGACCCAGATCTCGCCGGCTTCGAACAGCGCATAGGCGAAGCGCTGGCCAGGCAGATCGGCCAGGCCGACCACCTTGGAGCGGAAGCCGGGCGCGTATTCCGCCGGCACCTCGGAGAGCGGCTCCAGGGTGTCGGCGTCGAACACCCGGATGCCGCCGGGATCGTAGTTCTGCGCCACCACCAGCCGGCCGTCCTGCGAGATGGAGCCGCCGATGGAGTTGCCCGCCTGCACCACCCGGCGGTCGATGCGGCCCAGCAGCAGATCCACCTTGGTCAGCCCGCCGTCGCGGCCGAACACATAGCCGTAGCGGCCATCGCGGGAATAGGCGACATGCGCATGGGAGAGATCGCCCAGCCCTTGCACCGTGGCCAGCCGGCTGCGGCCGGCGGTTTCCACCACCGCCACCTGGCCGCTGGCGCGCTCGATGACCAGGCCAAGGTCGCCGGTGCCGCGCGGCGCCGGCGTGCTGCTACAGGCGGCGAGCAGGAGGGCGGCAAGCGCGACGGCGCACAGTTGCGGCAATGACAGGCGGGGCAGGCGGATCGTCATTGCCCGCCTCCGTCCTGCGGAAAGCCGGCGATCAGCTGGCGCACCACCCACTCGGCCTCCGGCGCGCTGACGAAGCGCGACCAGCCGGGCATCGCGGTGCCGGGCCGGCCGTCCATGATGGTGCCGACCAGCAGTTCCACCGGCTTCTCCGCCACCGCCGCCGGCAGCAGCGCCGGCCCCAGGCCACCGGCCAGGCTGAGGCCATGACAGGAGCCGCAATCCTGCCGCACCAGCCGGACCAGTTCCCGCTGGCGCTCGGGTTGCGGCTCGCCACCGCCGGCGACCGAGGCGGACGCATAGGCGGAGGCGAAGGCCACACAGAGCAGCACGGCGACATGCAGCGCGAGAGGGGGCAGCTTGTTCATGACGGGCTTCCTGCTGACATGCAATGCGGCTCAAGATGAACCTTCGGCGCGGCGAAAACTTTGACTCGTATCAACGCGGCGGAGGCGGTGAACTGCAGGGGCGCATGGCGGGCGGGAAAGGCGGTTCGCGGAAGGCGGAAAAGCGGCGCACGCCGGCGTCGCACCGCTTTCCTTTCGTCAGCAGGAGAGGCTCCCTCGGCGCGCCGATTGAGCATGCAGCGGCTGAAAGCCTTCAGCCGGCTCGGGGCTGGCGATGTCGGAACACAGTGCCCGCGATGCCCTTCGACTTCGCTCAGCGCGAACGGTGTTCCCGGGTTGAGCGTTGTTCATCAAGCCGGCAACCCATCACAGGAAGCCGTTCACCCTGAGCCTGTCGAAGGGCCTTGCTGGGGCGTGCCAGCCCTGAGCCCACCAAAGGGCCCGCCCCTCTCCCGCCACAGGACTCATCCCAACGAAGCCGGAGTGTCCAGCCGCCAGATCAACGCTGCCCGCGCACCACCACCCTGCCCTTCATCTCCGGATGCGGGCCGCAGTGGTAGGCGAACTCGCCCTCCGCCTCGAAGGTGTGCGACCAGCTTTCGCCGGGGAAGAAGCGCTCCGACTCCTGGCCGCTGGCGTCGAACAGCACCGAGTGGCTGACGCGCTTCTCGCGGTTGCTCCAGGTCACCGTGTCGCCCGGCTGTATGGTCAGCTCCGCCGGGCGGTAGGCGTAGTCCACCACCTCCACCCGGTGCTCCGCGCCCCAGGCCGGCGAGGCCAGCAGCAGCAAGGCCGCCGCCAGCGCCGCCAGGGCACAGCGCGCGCCACGGCCGCAAGGCCCCGGGGGCTTCATTGCTTGCTCGCGACCACGTCCGCCTTGGTGTCTATGCCCAGCTTGTAACCCAGCGACACCTGGTGGAAGCGGCCCGCGGCGTGATCGTCATGGATGGCGAAGCCGAAGTTGTAGACCTGGCCCGGCGCCAGCGTGACGTCGCCTTCGCCGCCGGCGAACTTGCGGGCGAAGGTCACCGTCCAGGTGTCGCCGTCCAGCTTGCCCTCGGCGGCCACCAGTGCCTTGCCGCCTTCCATGACGCGGGCGTCGGCCACGTAGCCGTCGTAGCCCTTCTTCTCGCCGCTGCGCCATTGCACCAGGTCGTAGAACACGCCACTGGCCAGCGAGCCGTTCTTCACATACTTCTTCTTGGTGTCCGCCGCGCCCGGCATGGTGCGCGAATCCGCGTGGCAGCTCGCCCAGCAGCCGCTCTGGCCGGCGCCTTCCACCTTGCCGGCGTCCAGCATGAAGGCGATCTTCACCGGGTTCTTGTCGTCCATCCTGGCGCCGCCGGCCGGCTTGGGCTGCTTCCACGAGAAGCGCAGGTAGAGGGTGTCGCCGTCATGCGCGGCGCGCACCTGCACCGGAATGGAGCCGGCCTTGCCGGCGATGGGCGCCGGCTCCAGCTTCTGGCCGCTGACGATGAGCTGGCCCATCTTGGCGGTTTCCTCGCTGTGGCAATCGGCACAGGCGTCGCCCTTGCGCAGCGCCCGCGCGCCGCCGTGCTCGGTACCCTTGGTGATCCACTCCATCGCCGCCACGCCGGGGTAGAACAGCGTGACCGAGGTGGCGGGTACCTTGCTCCAGTCCGCCGGCGCGGCCGCCCCCGCCGGGTTCCCCGCCAGCATGCAGAGCAGGCCCAGGCCCGCCGCGCCCGCCGTCCGTTTCAGTTCCATTGCCGCCGTCGCTCTCTTGCTCATCTTCCTTCTCCTTCAGGGCGGTCGCGGCGCCTGCGCGCCGGGGCCGCGGGCTGGCTCATTCCTCGTCTTCCTCGGTCATGCCCGAGGGTTTGTGGTGCGCGATGCCCTTGTGGCAGTCGATGCAGGTCATGTTGTCCTCGCGCGCCATCTCGTGCTGCTTGCGCGCACGTTGCTGCTGCTTCTCGCTGTTCATGCTTTCCAGGCTGTGGCAGTTGCGGCATTCGCGGGAGTCGGCGGCCTTCATGCGCGCCCATTCGCGCCGCGCCAGCTGCAAGCGCTTGGCCTCGAACTTCTCCGCCGTGTCTATGCTGCCGGTGAGCTTGCCGTAGAGCTCGCGGGAGGCCTGCACCTTGCGGATCATCTTGTGCGTCCAGTCCTTGGGCACATGACAATCGGCACATACCGCGCGCACGCCGGTGCGGTTGGAGTAGTGGATGGTCTGCTTGTACTCCTGGTAGACGTTGTCATACATCTCGTGACAGCCGATGCAGAAAGCCTCGGTGTTGGTCGCCTCCATCGCGGTGTTGAAGCCGCCCCAGAAGGCGACGCCGACGACGAAGCCGGCCACCAGCAGCGTGCCCAGCGACCAGCGCGCGCTGGGCCGGCGCAGCCGGGCGAACAGGCCGCCGCGGCGTCCGCCCTCCGGCATGCCGTCCTTGTTGTTTTGCTCGCTCATGTCTTCATTCCACTGGATGACGATGCCCGCCGCGCCGGTGGCCGCCGCCCGCCGGCTGCGCGGGAGGCGGCACCGGCGCGGCCGGGGATCAATAGACGTCGTGCATGGTGTTGAAGACGTTGAACTTGCCGGTCGGCGTGACCACCGCCGGATCGGTGATCACCTTCTTCAGCTTCAGCGTCTTGTCGTCGTAGATGACGATGGCGGACTGGTCGGTCTTGCCGCCCCACAGCGAGATCCACACTTCGTCGCCGGCCAGGTTGTACTCGGGCTGGACGGCGCGGCGGACGGCGGTGGTTTCAGGCAGGCCGGAATCCTTGGCGACGTTGAGCTGCACCGGCGCCTTGTTGAGGTCGCTCATGTCGAACACATAGACGGACTCGGCCACCTCGCGCTCCGGGTTCATCGGCGCGTCCGCCCAGAAGTGGGTGGATTTCGGATGCGTCTTGACGAACAGGTTGCCGGCGCCCGGCATCTTCAGCTCCTGCACCACCTTCCAGTTGTTGCCCTTGTACTTGGCGTACCTGGCTTCTTCCGATGGCGTGGAGATCAGCGACACCACCGCGTCGCCCAGGTGGCCGGTGGCCCACACCGGACCGTACTGCGGGTGAATGAAGTTGGCGCCACGGCCAGGGTGGGGAATCTTGGCGGTATCGACCAGGGCGGCGAGCTTGCCGGTCTTGGTATCCACCGCCGCCACCTTGTTGGAGGCGTTGGCGGCGACCATGAAGTAGCGCTTGGAACCATCCCAGCCGCCGTCATGCAGGAACTTGGCGGATTCGATGGTGGTGGTCTTGAGGTTCTTCAGGTCGGTGTAGTCCACCAGCAGGATCTGGCCGGTTTCCTTCACGTTGACCACCCACTCCGGCTTGGTCATCGAGGCCACGATGGAGGCGACGCGCGGTTCCGGGTGGTACTCGCCATCCACCGTCTGGCCGCGGGTGGAGACGATCTTGATCGGCTCCAGGGTCTCACCATCCATGATGGAGTACTGGGGCGGCCAGTAGGTGCCACCGATCAGGTACTTGTCCTCGTAGCCCTTGAACTTGGAGACGTCCACCGAGCGTGCATCCGAGCCCAGGCGCACCGAGGCCACCGTGGTCGGCTCCTCGAACCACATGTCGATGATGGTGGTGAGGCCGTCGCGGCCCACCGTATACACATAGCGGCCGGAGGCGGAGAGGCGGGAGATGTGTACCGCGTAGCCGGTATCCAGCACCTTCCAGATCTTGTGGGTGTCGCCGTCGATCAGGGCCAGCTTGCCGGCGTCGCGCAGGGTGACGGCGAACACGTTCTGCAGGTTGATCTTGTTCATCTGCCTGGTCGGACGCTTGTCCTTGGGCACGATGAGCTTCCAGCTGTCGCGCATGTCCTTCAGGGAGAATTCCGGCGGCGCATCCGGCGTTTGCTGGATGTAGCGCGCCATCAGGTTGATTTCCTTCTCGCTGAGGATGTCGTCGTAATTCACCATGCCGCCGTCGGTACCGTAGGCAATGATGCGTTCCAGGCGGTTGGTGCCCAGCTTCAGCGTGCCGCCCTCGACCTTGTTTCCATCCTGCAGCGTCTTCGTCCAGTGCGGTTCCAGGTTCTTGCCGGTGGCGCCCTTGCGCAGCACGCCGTGACAGCCTGCGCAGCGTTCGAAGTAGATCTGCTTGGCCTGCGCGCGCTCCGCATCCGTCATTTCCGGCGCGGCATCCGCCCATGCAAAAGACATGGACGCCGGTAGCGCAGCCAACGCAAAAGTACCCACTAAGGTCTTCAATTTCATGCTTTTTCTCCCTCAAGACTGCTGCTGCAGGTTCATCAATCAAGCAGGGCGGACTCTGTACCCCTACAAAATTTAAGTCTTTAACTTCAGTCAATTTCAGCGGGTCGGCCCGGCTGCTAGAGTCGCCACCAAGCTCTTGCATGAGGGAATCATGGTGAATGCCCGATACCGCGACACCTGTAGCCAGATCTCCGTGCAGGAGACACTCGCCCGCCTCGCCTTCCGGCCGCCGGCCTGTATCCCGAAGGCATTTCCGGTGGAGCCGCCGGCAGCCGGCGGCCTGCTGCACGGCAGCGCCCGCTGCGGCTGGGTGAGCCTGGTCGGCGCCGGTCCGGGCGACCCGGAACTGTTGACGCTGCGTGCGGCGCGGCGCATCGCCGAGGCGGAGGTGGTGGTCTATGACAATCTGGTCGGCAGCGGCGTACTCGACCTCATCCCGGAGGATGCCCAGCGCATCTACGTCGGCAAGGAAGCCGGCCGGCATGCGCTGCCGCAGGGAGACATCAACCGCCTGCTGCTGCGGCTGGCGCGGCAAGGCTTGCGGGTGGTACGGCTGAAGGGCGGCGATCCCTTCATCTTCGGCCGTGGCGGCGAGGAGATGGAAACGCTGGCGGCGGCCGGCGTGGTGTGCGAGGTGGTGCCCGGCATCACCGCCGCCTCCGGCATGGCCGCTTGTACCGGCATTCCACTGACCCACCGGGAACATGCGCAGACGCTGGTGTTCGCCACCGGCCACTTGAAGGACGGCACGGTGAACCTGGACTGGACCGCCCTCGCCCGCCCGCAGCAGACGGTGGTGATCTACATGGGGCTGGGGGCGCTGGAGCTGATCTGCGACGCGCTGATCGCCCACGGCCTGCCGGCGGATACGCCGGCGGCGGTGGTGCATGCCGCCTCCACCCCGCAGCAGCGCGTGGTCGGCCAGCCGCTGGCCACCCTGCCGGCGGCGGTGCGCGCGGCCGGGCTCGGCTCGCCCTCGCTGATCGTGATCGGCAGCGTCACCCGCCTGCACGAGGTGCTGCAGCCGGCGATGCCGCAACGGGCGCCGGCGCCGGCTGCGGCGGTTCCGGCCTGAGGGGCTTCAGCTGCGGTTGATGGAGACGCCGCCATCCACCAGCATCGCCGCGCCGGTCATGAAGGAGGACTGCGGCGAGGCGAGGAACAGCGCGGCCTGCGCCAGCTCCTCCGGCCGGGCGATGCGCTTGAGCGCATGCAGGGCGGCGACCGCGGCCATGGCTTCCGGCGTGGTGCTCATCTGCGCGCCCATCGGGGTGTCGGTACCGCCCGGCAGCAGGGCGTTCACCCGCAGGCCCTGCGGGCCGAACTCGGCGGCCAGGGTCTGCACCAGGCCGATCAGCCCGGCCTTGCTGGCCGCATAGGCGGCGGTGCCGGGAAAGCCGACCGTATGGCCGACGAAGGTGGAGGTGAAGATGAGGGAGCCGCCGCCGCGCGCCAGCATCGCCGGGATCTGGTGGCGGGCGCCCAGGAAGGCGCTGGTGAGGTTGGTTTCCAGCGTGCGCCGCCAGCCGTCCAGCGAAACCCCGGTGGTCGGCCCCAGTTCGCCCAGCGTGCCGGCGTTGTTGAAAGCGATGTCCAGCCCGCCGTAGATTTCCCGCGCCATGTCCACCGCCCGCCCTGCGGTGGCCTCCTCCGCCACGTCGCCTGCCAGCGCCACCGCACGGCCGCCGGCGGCGGCGATCTCCGCCACCAGGGCGGCCAGTTCGACCTCCCGGCGGGCAACCAGCACCAGCGCCGCGCCCTCTTCGGCGAACAGCCGCGCCGCCGCCCGGCCTATGCCGGAACTCGCACCGGTGATGATCGCCGTCTTGTCGCTTAGCTTGCCCATGTCTGCTTCTCCTTCGAATTCGGGGAGAAGGCAGTTTCGATGCAGGGGAAGGACGGCGGAAACCCGCTTCTTGCGGTCGAACCCGGAGCGCGGAGGGCCCGCGCAGGCGGGACTTGCGGTGGCCGCCGCAGGGCGGGCGGCCCTCAGGCGCTGAGCGCCTCCAGCCTGCCGTCCACCGCCCATTCCTCCGGCGGCCGCGGCCGGCCATAGGCGTAGCCCTGCAGCAGCACGCAGCCCAGCTGGCGCAGCAGTGCCGCCTGCTCGGCCGTCTCCACGCCCTCGGTGACTACCGCCAGTTCCAGGTCGGCTGCCATGGACACCACCGCGCGCACGATCTTCTGGTCCGAGCCGTTGGTGAGGATGTTGCGCACGAAGGAGCGGTCGATCTTGATGATGTTCACCATGTAGTTCGACAGGTAGCCCATGGAGGCGTAGCCGGTGCCGAAGTCGTCGATGGCGATGCGCACGCCCTGGTCGCGCAAGCGCGCCAGCGCATGGGTAACCGCATGCACGTCGCCCAGCAGCATGTCCTCGGTCACTTCCAGCACCAGCCGGTCCGGCGGCACGCCTTCGGCGGCGAGGATCTCGACCAGGCGGGTGGAAAACTCGTCCGCATAGATGTCGCTCACCGACACGTTCACCGCCAGGTAGGGCTGGCCGTGAGCGCAAAGGTGTGGCACGAAGGCGCGGCAGGCGACGCGCAGCACCAGTTGGGTGAGCTGGCCGATGCGGCCGGATTCGATGGCGGCGCGAATGAACTCCACCGGTGGAATGGGGCCGAGGTCCGCATGGGTCCACCGCGCCAGCGCCTCGAAACCGGCGATGCGGCCGCTGTCGCTATCGACGATGGGCTGGAAATGCACGCCGATCTCGCCGCGTTCCAGTGCCAGCTGCAAGGCGGCCTCGATCTGGAACTGGCGCACCGCACGTTCATGGATGCCGCTGTCGAACAGCACCACCTGGGCGCGGCCGGAGCGCTTGGCTTCATACATGGCGGTATCCGCCTCGCGCAGCAGGCGTTCATGCTCGTCGGTGCCGCCCGGCGCGATGCTCATGCCGAAGGCAGCGGAAACCGGGATGCGCCGGCCCTTGATGAGGAAGGGCTCCACCAGCATCTTGCTGCAGCGCTCGCGCACGCCCTCCAGCGCTGCATCGCCGTCGCAGCGGGTGACGATGACGAAGGAGTCGCCGCTGAAACGCACCAGCAGTTCATCGCTCAACAGCCACTGCTTCAGCCTCAGCGCCACCTCTGCCACCAGTTCGTCGCCGAAGGAGTGGCCGTAGGTGTCGTTCACCAGCTTGAAGCGGTTGAGATCCAGCATCACCAGCGCCAGGCTCTTGCCCTCCGGCACGCGCGCCGCCAGGTGCTCCATCAGCCAGCGCCGGTTGGGCAGGCCGGTGAGTTCGTCATGGGTGGCCTGGTAGCGCAGGGCGGCCTGGCGCTCCGCCTGCATGCGGCTGCGTAGCAGCAACCCGATCAACGTCAGCAGCAGCAAGGTGACCAGGATGGCAATGGCGATGAGCTGGCCGCGGTACTCCGGGTCGAAGATCGAGGGCGGCGCATTGAGCAGCGTGCTGCCCTCGGGCAGCTTGCGGGTGGGGATGCCGAGCCGCCGCAGCTCCTTGTAGTCGAAGACCAGTACCAGCGGCGCGTCATAGACGTAGGGGATGGCGGCCGGGTCTTCGCCCGCCAGCACCCGGATGGCAAGGCCGGCGGTGACCCGGCCGGTTTCCAGGCCGCTGTTCATGTAGCCGCCGACAGCACCGTAGCCGACCGTGCGATCGAGGTCGGAATACAGCGGCAGCGCGGTGCGCGCCCGCAGGTAGGCCACCACCTCCTCCGAGCCCAGCGTGCGCCCGCCGGGGCTCTCCGGCATGGAGCCGAAAGCGAAGATCAGCGTTTTCTCCGGCAGTGCCTGCAGCCGCGGCGCGATCTGCGCCAAGTTGTCCACCACCCAGTGATCCACAGGCAGTTCCACCTGCATCGCATCCAGCGCCCGGCGCAGCGTTTCGCGGGTGCCGGCGCCGGTTTCGTCCGCCGCGGTGAGGAAAAGCAGCCTGCCGGCATCCTCGTGCAGCATGCGCGCCAGCCTCAGGGTGCGTTCCAGCTCGAAGCGCTCCGCGACGCCGGTGACGCCGGCCCGGCCGCCAACGATGGGCACCGGATCGCCGTTGACGCCGCAGAACACGATGGGCGTGCCGGCGAGCAGTCCGATGTCCTGCAGGGCGAACTCGAGAGCGTTGTTATCTACCGTGATGACGAGATCGAAGCGCTGGCCGCGGTACTTCTCATCCAGGTAGGTGGTGAAGAGCTGGCGCTGGGCGGCCTCCGGGTAACGGCGGGAATCCATCCACTCCACATGGAACACCGGCCGTTGGGCATTGCCCACGCCATGCCACTCATCTATCCCTTTCAGGATAGTGTCTTCCCAGCTGTGGCCGTGGTGGTACGACATGAGCACCAGCACATGGGCGCGTGGCGCCGTTCCTTCCACACGTGCCGCCGACACCGCCAGCGGCAGGGCCAGCAGCAGCCAGAATATTGAGAGGCGGCCGGCGAGGCGCGGAAAAGAACGAAAGAACACACCCGTCATGATGCCCCGCGAAGTGACCGTCATTGCGGCCATTCTTGCACAGGACAACGGCAAGAGGTTGTCGCGTCGCAGCAGATGCGCCGGGTGGAAACGCCGGGCGGCGGCGCCCGCTCTATCACCACTGGCGGAGCGGGGTGCAAGGCCGGAGGCGGGGCGGCGGACCACTGCCGCCGCGGTGCCGCCGTCCTCGCCCCGAGCCCCTGTTTACAGGCCCAGTTCGCTCAACCCCGGGTGGTCGTCCGGCCGGCGGCCCTGGGGCCAGTGGAACTTGCGTTCGCTCTCCTTGATCGGCAGGTCGTTGATGGAGGCGTGGCGGCGGCGCATCAGGCCGGCGGCATCGAACTCCCAGTTTTCGTTGCCATAGGCGCGGAACCAGTTGCCGGCGTCATCCCGCCACTCGTAGGCGAAGCGCACCGCGATGCGCTCACCCTCCGTCGCCCACAGTTCCTTGATCAGGCGGTAATCCAGTTCGCGGGCCCACTTGCTGCGCAGGAACTCGACGATCTGTGCCCGGCCGGTGACGAACTCCGCGCGATTGCGCCAGCGGCTGTCCTCGGTGTAGGCCAGCGCCACCCGCTCGGGATCGCGGGAATTCCAGGCGTCTTCGGCGAGGCGGACCTTGACGATGGCGCTGTCGTGGGTGAAAGGCGGCAGGGGCGGGCGGCTTTGTTCGTTGGCGCTCATTGGGGCGACTCCTGGTCGTGGCGAGACCCGCGGGCGGGTCTGCGGCGGTAAACATGGAAGTGAAGCGGAAGTGGTACAGGCTGGCCGGGCCGAGGTACGATACAGACCTGTCTCCCACTCTTATGTAGACAGGTCTGTCTGTCAACGCCTATTCAATATTCAAGCTTGCCCATGACCGCCGCCACCCCTGCCCTGCCCGCCCGCCAGCGCATCCTGGATACCGCCTGCCGCCTTTTCTATGGCGAGGGCCTGCGGGCGACCGGCATAGACCGCATCATCGCCGAGTCGGGCGTGGCCAAGATGTCCTTCTACCGCCACTTCCCATCCAAGAACGACCTCATCCTCGCCTTCCTGCAGCTCCGCCACGAGGCCTGGATGGCGCGCTTCACCGCCGCGGTGGAGGCGGCTTCCGCGACGCGCCCTGGCCTGGCTGCGCTGGCGGACGCGCTGGGAAACTGGTTCGCCGACGCCGACTACCGCGGCTGCGCCTTCATCAACGCGGTGGCCGAGAGCGGCGTGCCGGCGACCCCCGAGGTCGGCGCCATCGCCGCCCGCCACAAGGCGGAATTGCGCGACTGGATCGCCGCCTATGCCGGCCGCTGCGATCTGCGGGAACCTGAACAAGCGGCCGACGAGGCGATGCTGGTGGTGGAAGGCATGATCGTGCGCTTCCAGATGACCCGGGACGCCACCATACCGGCCCACGGCCGCCGGCTGCTGGAACTGATCGCCGCCGCGCACCGGGGCTGACCTCGCGGCCCCCTTGAGACCACCCTCAGGCCACCCTCCAGCCACCCGCCGGCAGGAAATGAAGAAGCCGCCGGACTCCTCGAGCACCGGCGGCTTCTTCGTGTGCGGCTGGCTGCGCTAGGGCCGCAGGTTGCTGGCGATGCGCAGCAGCACCTTGCGCAGCGTCTCCAGCTCGACGGCCGGAATGCCCTCCAGCGCCGCCGCCTCTATCGTTAGCGCCCGCATCAGCACCAGGTCGAACACCGCCCTGCCCTCAGGCACCAGGAAGATGTTCACCGAGCGGTTGTCCTCCGGGCTGGGTTCGCGCTTGATGTAGCCGCGGTTCTCCAGGTTCATCAGCGCGCGCGACAAGGTGGACTGCTCGGTCACCGTCGCATCCGCCAGGGCACTGACGCTGAGCCCGTCCTGCTCGGCGAGGAAGGCCAGCACCCGCCAGTGGGTCAGCGTGAGGCCGTAGCCGTCCAGCACCTTCTGGAACTCGACGTTGAGGAAGCTGGTGACGCGGTTGATGAGATAGGGCAGGAAGTGGTGATGGCCGGGATAGGCCGGGTTCGGGGCGCGGTTCATCGATGGTTACCATGGCCGACCAGCAGGCGGTTGCGCACCGCCACCAGGGCGGCGTTGAGGAGCAGGCCGATGGTGGAGATGGTCACCAGCGGCACGAACATGTCCACGATACGGAAAGAACGCGCGGAGCGGATCAGCAAATGCCCCAGGCCGTCGGTGGAGGAGATCATCTCCGCCAGGAAGACGGTGACGCAGGAGATCAGCAGCGCGATCTTGCAGCCGGTGAGGATGGAGGGCAGCGCCGAGGGCAGCACCACGGTGAAGATGGTCGCCCGCCGGCTCGCCCCTGCCGCCCAGGCCGACCACAGCAGCTTGGGCTCCACCGATCGCGCGCCGTGGAAGGTGGCGAGCAGGATGGGGAATACCGCGTCCGCCACCACCAGGGCGATCTTGGACGCATGGTCAAAGCCGAAGATGAGCACGAAGGCGGGATACAGCGCGATCTTGGGAATCGGCGCCAGCACCCGTATCACCGGCTCCAGCAGCCCGCCGCCGCCACGGCTGGCGAGCAGGCCGATGGAGACGCCGGCCGCCAGCGCGATGGCGAAGCCGGACAGCAGCCGGATCATGGTCTGGGCGACGTGGTGCAGGAAATCCGGATCGGGCAGCAGCGCTATCCAGCGCAGCAGCACCACCGACGGCGCCGGCAGCAGCGTGGGCGCCACCAGGCCGGCGCGGCACACCGCTTCCCATGCCAGCAGGATCAGGGCCAATGGCAGGACGGAGGCGGCGGTGCCGCGCAGCCGCTCGCCCGCGAAGATGTTGCTTGCGCTCATGACTCCCCCTTCACTGCGCGATCCACCTCCCGCGGGCGGGAGAGCGCCGCCCGCGGAGGTACGTGCGGAAGCACTCATACCCCACCTCCCGGAACCATCGCGTCCTGGCGGGATTCCGCCCAGTGCACCAGGCGGCGGCGCACCCGCTCGAACACCCAGTCGAGCACGAAGCCGATGGCGGCGAGGATCACGATCATTGCATAGACGTCGCCGTACAGAGCCATGTCCAGCGCGTTGAACAGGAGGTCGCCGGCGCCGGACTGGCGGGCGATCATCTCCGAGCTGATCATCACGATCAGCGCCATCGCCAGGCCGACGCGGCAGCCCAGCAGCACATCCGGCAGCGCCGAGGGCAGCACCACCTTGAACAGCCGTGCCACCGGCTTCATGCCCATGGCCATGGCGGACCACAGCAGCTTCTCGTCCACCGCGTGGGCGCCGTGGAAGCTGTGATAGATCAACGGCAGGCTGACGCCGAGGAAGATCACCAGCACCTTGGACAGGTCGCCGACGCCGAACCACAGCATGATGATGGGCATCAGCGCCGCCTTCGGAATCGGGTAGGCGGCGGTGAGCACCGGGTTGAGGGCTTGGGCGATGCGTTTATTGCGGCCCATCGCCAGCCCCACCGGCACGGCGAAGCACAGCGCCAGCGCGCCGCCGAGGAACATGCGCCACAGCGAGGCGCCGATGCTGGCCAGGGATTCGCGCTCGCCGAGAATCAGCGGCACCTGCACCAGCGCCTCGGTGGCCGGCGGAAAACCGTCGATCTGCGCCAGCCGGGCGAGGATCTCCCACAGCACCAGCAGCGCGCCCAGCGACAGCACCGTGCTGGCGGCCGGGCCGAGCTTGCGTAGAGCGGACTTCATGCGCCGGCGGCCTCCAGGTGTACGTCCTCGATGAGCTGTTCCAGCTCGACGATGTACTCCTGGTAGCGCCGGTTCACCAGCAGCTCGGCGCGCACCCGCGGACGCGGCAGGTCTATCTCCACCACCTTCTTGATGCGGCCGGGCGCCCGCGTCATCACCACCACCCGGTCGGACAGGAACACCGCCTCGTCCACCCCGTGGGTGACGAAGAGCACCGTCTTGCGGTCGCGCTCCCAGATGCCGAGCAGCTCGTTCTGCAGCACGGTGCGGGTATGGGCGTCCAGCGCGCCGAAGGGTTCGTCCATCAGCAGGATCTGCGGCTGGTAGGCCAGCGTGCGGGCGATGGCCACCCGCTGGCGCATGCCGCCGGAGAGCTCCTTGGGATAGAAGTCGGCGAAGTCCTTGAGGTGCACCATGTCCAGCAGCGCGCGGGCGCGCGCCTCCGCTTCCGCCTTGGAGACGCCCTGCTGGCGCAGGCCGTACATCACGTTCTCCAGCACCGTTTTCCAGGGGAAAAGGGCGAACTCCTGGAACACCGGGCCGCGGTCCGGGCCGGGGCCGGTAACCGGCCGGCCCTGCACGGTGATGGCGCCGGCGGACGGCGCCACGAAGCCGCCCACCATGTACAGCAGGGTGGACTTGCCGCAGCCGGACGGGCCAAGGATGGAGACGAACTCGCCCTCGGCCACTTCCACGTTCACATCGTCTATGGCCAGGTGCTTGCGGCCGTCGGCGGTGGAGAAACGCTTGGTGAGGCCCTGGATGGCAATCATCGGTTCTGACATGGTGCCGCTCTCCTGCCTGTCTGCTGTCTTACTTCACCGGCGCGACGACGTCGTCACGACGGAACTGGTCCACCTTCAGCGGCTTCTTGATCATGCCCAGCTCGGTGTACATGTCGAACATGGTCTGTACCGCGGCGAAGTCCGGCTTCATCGTCGGGTCGTGGGCGAAGTCGTTGGCCTTCAGCAGGTAGGGCTCCAGCGCGGCGGCCGGTGCGCGGGTCACCTCGGAGACGACCTTGATGGTTTCGTCGCGGTTGTCCAGCGCCATCTTCATCGCCGCCGTCATGTCGCGGGTGTAGAGCTTGGCGGTCTCGACGTTGGCATCCACCCACTCCTTCTTGCACACCTCCATCACGTGCACCGTGTTGGGCATGAGATCGGACAGGGCGAAGAGCTTGCGCACGCCGCCCTTGGTTTCGGCACGGGAGGCGAAGGGCTGGACGAACACACCGACGTCCACCCGGCCGCCGCGCAGCGCCGCTTCCGAACCGGGGAAGCCGGTCTCGACCAGCTTGATGTCCTTTTCCGGGTCGATGCCGTTCTTCTTCAGCAGCATGGCCATGCCGCCATGCACGCCGGAGCCGTAGACGTTCACCCCCACCGTCTTGCCCTTGAGGTCGGCGATGGACTTGATCGGGGAGTCTTCCGGCACCGCCCAGTACACCGAGAAGGAGCCCGGCCTCTCACCCACGTGCTGGGCGAGGATGTAGGCCTTGAGATCGCTGGCGGCGGCGCCCTGCCCCAGCGACAGCGGCGCCTGCGAGGAGCAGTCCAGCGCGCCGGAGAGCATGGCCTGCACCATGGGCGCGGTGCCCTGGAACTGCACCCACTCGATCTTGTACTTCTTGCCCAGGTCCGGGAAAGCATCCGGCCGGCGCATCATCCAGTACTTGGCTTCCTCGGCGGGAATCGTCCAACCCACCCGGATGGTCGGCACGTCCGCCGCGGCGGGCAGCGAGGCCGCCAGCAGGCCGGCACACAGCAGGCGCTTGAAGGACCCGGAAAACGTCATCATGTTCGTCATCTCCATCGTTGAGGGGAACTGCGGGGACTACACGTTTCGTTTCTGTTCTGTACTGCGGCGTTGCGAAGGGAAATGCGCGTTCAGCCCCGCCTTTCGCCATCGGGCGGCAGCAGTTCGTTCATGCGCAGCAGCTCGGTGAGCCGCGCCAGCGCCTGGCGGCGGTAGGCAGGCTGATCCACCTTGCGCCAGTCATAGAAACCCTCGCCGGTCTTGAGGCCGATGTTGCCTTCGGCCATCTTGCGTTCGACGATGGGCGGGCAGGCGTAGCGGCTGTCGTCCAGCGCCTTGGCCAGGTAGCCGCTGGCGTAATAGAGGATATCGGCGCCGCCGAAGTCGATGAACTCGACCACGCCCATGGCGGCGTAGCGGATGCCGAAGCCGTAGCGGGTGGCCTTGTCGATGTCCTCGGCGGTGGCCACGCCCTGTTCGATCATGCGGGCGGCCTCGTTCATGACCAGCGACTGCAGGCGCGGCACGATGTAGCCGGGCTGGGCGGCGCACACCACCGGCACCTTGCCCACCGCTTCCAGCATCTCCGTCATGCGGCGGGTGGCTTCCGGCGCGGTGCCGGGGTGCGGCGACAGTTCAACCAGCGGAATCAGGTAGGCCGGGTTCAGCCAGTGGGCGTTGAGAAAACGCTCCGGCCGCGTTACCAGTGCCGCCAGCTCGGTGGAGAGGATGGTGGACGAGGTGGAGGCCAGCAGCGCGTCTTCCGGCAGGAAGCGGCAGGCGTAGTCGAAGGCCTCGCGCTTGGCGTCCACCGTTTCCGGCACGCCTTCGAACACCAGCCCGAGGCGGCCCAGCCAGGCCGGCGCTTCGTCGCGGCCGACGATGCGCACCCGGCTCACCACCGCTTCCACCACCTCCGCCTTGACCATGCCCAGTTCCACCAGCGTGGCCAGGCTGGCGCGCAGCTCCGCCTCGGCTTCCGCCTTCAGCTTCGCCAGCGCCTCGCGTTCGCGCGGTTTGATGTCCAGCAGTACCGCCTCGCGCCCGGCCAAGGCGAAGGCGAGGACGATGCCGCGCCCCATGCGGCCGGCGCCCAGCGCGCCGACCAGCGTTTCCTGCGCTGCGCTGCTCATTGGACTCCCCTCCTGTCGACCTGCGACATCCTCGCTGCCGCAGGAAGAGCGCCCCCTTCGGGCGGCCGTGCGGCGGCGCTCATGCGGGCAGCCCTTCATTCAGCAGCTTGGCCATCTCGTCGCGGCTGAGGCTGGCCAGGCCCAGGGCTTCCAGCGTGCGCGGGCCCTTGCGCAGATCCTTGCCGCAGACGCCGGAGGCGATCGCCAGCAGGCCGCTCGCGGTCGGCACCTTCACGCCGGCCCAGTCCGCCACCGACACCAGCAGGGCGAGGCCGTAGTGGATGTCCTCGGTCATGTAACGGTGGGCGGTGAGGTCGATGCGCTCGCGCCAGTCGCCGCTGTCCACCAGGCGCTTGTGGGCGTCGCCATACATCCACTGGTCGTTCTCGTAGTGGTCGCTGAGCGGGAAGTGGGAGGGCTTGTAGCCCAGCGCCTCACGCACCGCGATACGCTCGTGGTCCAGCGCGGTGGTGACGCGGCGGATGGAGGGCTGGGTGCCTTCGTTGTGGATGTCCCAGGCCTCGAAGTGCTCCAGCGGGCCGGCGTTCATCATGATCAGCGGCGGGTGGATCACCGGCCCGGCATTCATCAGCGCGCCAGACAGCGCATCCTCGATCGGCTCTACCGACGGGTAGGCGGCGCGCAGCACGCGGAAAGCATGCTCGCCGTTCTTGGCCGGGAACACGCCGGTGGGCAGGCGGGTGGCACGTATGGTGATCGCCACCTCGGCCGGGCCGTGCTTGCGGGTGAGGTGCGGCAGCGTGCCGGTCTCGCCGATGGTGATGTCGGCCTTGCAGCCGGCAGCGCGGAAGGCCTTCATCATGGCGAAGCTGCCGAAGGTGCCCGGCGGCAGGAAGATGACCTGGCCGTCTTCCATGTAGGGCGCCATGGCGCGGGCGATGTCCTCCTGCGCGAAGGCCGGCGTCGGGATCACGATCAGCTCGGCACCGCGCACCGCCTCGCCGATGTCGGTGGTCGGCTTGGCGATGGCCACGTCGCGCTTGCCGTCGATGTCCTTCACCGTGATCTTGCCGCTCTCCAGCACTGGCGCCAGCCCTTGGGCATCCCGCCGCCAGAAGCGCACCTCATGCCCGGCCTCCGACAGATCGACCGCCGACGCGTAGCACCCGTTACCTCCACCCAGCACTGCAATCCGCATGGTTTGCCTCCCGTTCAATTAAATGTATGAGCACGCATTTGCGCACGCAAATAAAGCGTGTCGATGGAAATGGTCCGAGGCGGCTTTTAGCGATTTCCAAATGAAGCACCGCGCTCTGTTTTTCATTAATGCATGCACATGCATGTATGTCAACGGACCCAAGTCCGGCCAAATGGTGGAATTGCAAGAAGTGGATAAACGCCTGTCGAAACGCACGAAACTGGGGCACATCTCACCAAATCCGTGCGTGCACAACACTGAAACTAAAGAGTTTTCCCGCCATCGGTGCATTACGCACCGGAATTGCGCAGGATCGCATGCCGCGCTATTGCCGATGCTGCAACGCAAGATTCCTGCCGGCCCGGCGGCGGGGCGCTGTTGCGGCGCAAAGCGGGCCGCTGGAATTGGAATGGCGATTTGTACAATTCGTCTTAATTGCCTTTTTTAGTTGATTCATTCGGCAATTCGAATTGGCCTTTTTTCGAGACAGCGCAATACATCTGCGGCGAGGCATGGTGCCCGGCGGCGGGAAGCAGCGGGTTCTGCCAGTGGCCGGAGAAATGCCATTGGCACTGGAGTGGGAGGCGGTATCGGGAAAGTGCGAAAGGGACCGCCATCGCGCCGCATCAAGCGTGTTGCGCAAGCACATGCCCCACGGCGGTGCGCCAAGGCGGGAGCGCGGGGTGGCGTGCATGGTTGCGGTGCGGCGCGCGGGCAGCGCCGGGCGCGGAGGATGGGCGGGCGGCTTGGCTACCTAATGTCCTCGCAGCGATAGGCGGCGGCGCCTGGGTTCAACACGGGCACCCTGACGGGCGCCCCCTCTCCCCTCCCCCGCCAGGGGGAGGGGGAGAACCTGCGGGACGGCGCGGCCGCCGGAACTCCGGAGCGTCGTCGATCTTGCCCTGCCGATCCTGTGCCGTTCAGCCTGCGCCACTGACCTTGCGCTACCGACCTTGCGCCAACGATCCTGCGCTGCGCCTCCTGTTCCTCAGGTCTTTCACACAGGTCCGTACGCGTGCCTCGCCACACAGCCCGCCGCTATATGCCCCTGGACCCGCAGCGAGGTCGCCGTAAACGGCAACAGGCGCGGCCTCCCCCTTGGGGCTCGAGCCGCGCCTGGGCCCTGCCCGGCTTCAATCCACCGGATAACCGTGCTGCTTCATCTCCGCTACCAGCTTCATCCGCACATCGGCTGCGTTGGACAGCCAGTCGGCGCGTACCTTGGCGATCTCCGCCTCGGTGTAGGGCTGGAAGTCTGCCGGGCGTTCGGCAGGGCTGAAGTTGTCCATCATCCAGTTCAGCACCCTGGCGGTGGCGGCGTGGTCCAGCGGGGAGTTGGCGGTGCCGGGCACGCGGATGAGGTAATCCCGGCCTTCGGCGCTGCGGGCGAAGTAGCCCATGCGGCCAACCAGGGAAGGCACGCCGGAGTGGGGGGCGCCGCTGCCGTCGGGGCGGTGGCAGCCTGAGCAGTGCAGCATGTAGTCCATGCGCGGATCGGCCTGGGCCGGCGGGGCCATGCCCAGCAGGGCGAGCAGCGCGGGTAGTAGCAGGCGGGCGGGGCGCATGGTCACTGCCCCGCCGCGTCCAGCTGCGTGCGCAGCTTGCGGTTTTCCGCTGCGCTCGCCGGCTTGCCGCGCCAGGCGGCGAAGTCGGCGGCGGTAAGCGGCGCGAAGTCGGCCGCCAGCGTGTCCTTGTTCAGCGTGCCCAGCAGGTAGTGGCTGAGCGCCGCCAGCTGCGCGTCGTTCAGCTGCGGAAAGGGCAGCATGATGCCGTTGAACTTCTCGCCGCCGGCGACGATGGCACCGGACAGGCCGCCGAGCAGCACCCGCGGCAGGTATTCCCGCCCGCCGGGCGCGCTCACCCGCTTGCCCAGCAGCGCGGCCAGCGCCGGCGCCAGGCCGGGGGCGCCGGTGCCGCCCGGCTGGTGACAGACCGCACAGTGCTGGGTGAAGAGCGCCTCGCCCTCCTCCGCCGCCTGCGCGCCGCCAGCGAAAACCGCCAGCAGCGCCAGCGCGGCGGCGACACCGGAACGCTTGCTGCCGCGTTTCATCACGCCTCACCCTCCGCCAGGCCGACCACCAGCGCGGTGGTGCAGTGGAACACCGAGGAGTCATTGGCCATGCACCAGTTGATGTCGTTGTGCAGGCCGAGGCGGTAGCCGGGGCGTTCGCGCTCGCTGGTGGCGCACATGCAGCGGCCGCAGCTGGTCTTGCCGCAGCAGTCGTTGTAGCTGATGAGGTAGTCCTTGCCGTCGTCCGGGTTGCGGCAGGTACCCACCCAGGAGACCTTGGAGGCTTCGGTGCCCGGCGGGCAGGTGGTGGCGGAACCGCCGCAGCAAGCGCACAGGTAGCCGTCCTGCGCGCAGTATCGCCAGTAGTCGCAGCGGGTGTCGTCCTTGGTCTGCTTGCGCTTGGCGTCCTGCGCGGCGAAGGCCTGGCCGGTGCGGTCGAAGGGCAGCACCGGCAGCACGAAGGCGCTGGCGACGAAGAGCTTGCCGATGCGCACCAGCGCGCCGCGGCGGGAGCTGCGCTGGGCGACCTGGCGGGTGCCGCGCTCGAACAGGCGGTCCAGCAGTTTGATGAAGAGTGTGAACACGGTTTTTCTCCAGCTAATCCTTGTTGAGGCGGCGGGCGCTCAGGCCTTCTGCTCGATGAACTGCTGCACCGAGCCGACCGCCAGTTCCTTGGCGGTGAACAGGCTCTCCAGCTGCTCGCGGGAGTTGATCAGGCCCTTGGCGCCGATGCGGCCCTGCTCGTCGATCAGCACCGCGTAGGGCAGCTTGGCGATGTGGTAGGTCATGCCCAGCTCCTGCGACAGCAGGTAGGGAAAGTCGCCCAGGCCGGCGCGCTGGATGAAGGCGCGGTGCTCCGGCTCTTCGCCATCGGAGGCCAGCACGACACGCAGCCAGTCGCCTTCGGCCTTGCGCGCACGCTTGATGATGGGCAGCAGCTTCTTGCACACCGGGCAGGTGGGCGAGAGGAAGAACAGCAGGGTGCTGCGCGGCGCGGCGCCGCCGATCTCCACCTGGCCGCCGGTGAGCGTGGGCAGGGAGAAGATGGGGGCGACGTCGCCGGTCTTGGGGCCGGTGTCCATCATCAGCGCGCCCATGGGGGCGACGCGTTCGAACAGGATGCCGACCTGGCGGGCGAGCGCCAGCACGGCCAGGACCAGGGCCAGGATGACGACCCACGAGACGATGTTGGAAACCAGCAGGGCTTCAGTCATTTTCTTAGCTCCGGAGTGCCTGATAACGGGGTTGGTTGGCGAGCAGCTGATTGGTGGCGGCGTAGAGGCCGAGCAGCGCGAGGGCGAGCGCAACCACGGTGAGGTAGTCGATCCACACCAGTTCGCGGGCGCTCACGGCGAGGCCGGCGATGGCGGCGGCGAGCAGCAGCACCGCGTTGCGGCCCAGCAGCGCCCAGGACAGGCGCGGGTGGGAATCGCCGCCGCCGCAGCCGCAGTCGATGTTGCGGCGGCCCCGCAGCAGGTTGACCAGGATGCCGGCGCTGGCGAGCAGCAGCACCGCCACCGCGGCGGCCCCGCCGATGGCGCCCGGCGCCAGCAGCACCAGCGCGCCAGCGAGGATTTCCAGCAAGGGGAAGAGACGGGCGAACAGCGGCGCCAGCGCGCGCGGCAGCACCTCGTACAACTCCACCACCGCCTCGAACACAGGCAGGTTGAGGAGCTTCTGGCCGCCGCCCACCAGCAGCAGCACCGCCACCGCGGCGGCGCAGCCGCGCGAGAGCACGGGGTCGATCAGCAGGGCGTCCATCACTGCAGCTCCAGGTGGATGGGCGTGTTGCCGATGGCCGGCATGCGCTTGAACAGCTTGGGTTTGACGCCGAGGTCGTAGGCGATGAGGTCGTTGTTGGTGGCGTCCAGCAGGTAGAGGCGCGGCTTGTCGCCCCGGCTGGTGGCCATGGACACCGCGTTGTGGCCGGGCAGGCGCGCAATGCGCTTGTGGCTGGCGAGGTCGATCACCCAGATTTCCTTGGCCGGGTTCTTGTGCGAGCCCTCCTCGCCCTTGTCGTGCATGGCGACGTAGAGGCGGCCGGCGGCGCGTTCGGTGGCGAGCAGCTGGTAGCCGCCCGGCCGCCAGCCGGCCTTGGCATCGGCGGCGCCGACCAGGGACCAGCCCGGCTCCACGCTGGCCATCTCGCCGGAGAGGTCGGCCTGGTAGACCTTGCCGTGGAAGGAGACGAAGACGAACTTGTCGCCGTTGCGGTCGTACATCGGGAAGACCGGATCGCTGTCCGGATCGAAGAAGGGCGCGCTCTGCTTGCGGGTGGCGACCTGGCCGGCTTCGTCCAGCGTCAGCGTCAGCATGGAGCCGTTGCCGCACATGGCGGAGAAGCGGCTGGCCACCGTCGGCGAGGGATAGACCGCCCAGCAGCCGGGCGTCGGCACTTCGGCCAGCACCTTGCGGTTGCGCAGGTCCACCACCGTCACCGAAGTGGCCGGGGTGGCGTTCTGCACGTAGAGCAGGCTGCCGTCGAAGGAGGTCTGGATGAGGCTGCGGCTGGCGGTGCCCTGGGCGTGGCGCGGCGGAATCACGATCTCTTCCTTGCGCGCCAGCGTGGTGGCGTCGTGGATGTCCACCACGTCGGTGCGCTCGCCGTGGTTGAGGCGGGCGTAGTAGGTGGTGGCCACGTACAGCTCGGAGCGGTCCGGCGACAGCACCGACAGGCCGGAGAAGCCGGTGGAGACCATGCCGAGGTAGCGCATGTTCTGGCCGTCGATCACATGCATGCGGCCATCGACCAGGCTGCTGAAGTTGGGGTCGGCGATATAGACGCGGTAGGCATCGGCCGGCGCCATCTTGGTCACCGTGAGCACATCCGGCTCCAGCGCATGCGCCTGCATGGCGAAACCGGCGCACAGCCCGAACAACAGGGATTTGACCCGGAAACTCTTTTTCACCTGGTTCTCCAGATTGATTGCGTTGGGTTGGATTGCGTCGTATTGCGTTGGATTGCGATATTGCTGGGTGAATTGAAAGCCGCGGACCTGGATTGGAGCCGGTGCAATTGCGCCCGGCGCTCCACTTTCATTCGCGGCTGCAATTCGGTTCCGCGGCAAGACGGAAACGCGGAAACAGCTTCATTCAATCAATGGCTGGAATCGATTCTAGCCATCGTTCAAAACCGGGCGTTATCCCAAAACGGCAAACTCGCCGGGCATTTCATTGCCGTTTCAATTCGCCACGAAGGCGGCGGGAACAAGGCATTCCGGCGCAACCGCGCGTCGCTCCATCCCTTTGGGAAAACGGGCGAAGATAAAAAAGGAAAAAGAAGGGAGGCCGGGCAGACCCGCCCTCCCTTTTCTCAAACACCACGCTCGGAACCCCGCCCGCATTGCTGCGGGCGGCCACTACGAATACGTCGCAACAGCTGCGCCGCATCGAGTTCATTTCAACTTCCTTTCATGGCTGCGATAGACGGAATCGGCAATTCACTTCCACGCCTTTCCGCCACCGCCCTGCCCTTTTCCATCAATTCGATGCAATTACTGCGGCGGCAATACGCCGCCGCGGGAAAACACCGCGACCTGGCCGCTGGCGGTGGCGACCGCCGCGGTGAGCGACAGGCGGTCTTCCCTCTGGCTGGCGTGGAAGCTGCGGCCCTGGTCGCTGCTCTCCAGCGTTACCCCGTCCAGCCCGACGGCGACCACCTTGCCGCCGGCCAGCACCAGGTCGGTGATGGAGCTGAAGGGCGTGCCTTCCACCTTGCTCCAGTGGGCGCCTTCGTCGTCGCTGCGGTAGACGTTGCCGCGCAGGCCGGCCAGCAGCACGCTGCCGTCGTCCAGCGCCAGCCCGCTCCAGAAGGAACCGCGGTAGCCGGTCGGGCGGTAGTCCCAGCTCTGGCCGCCGTCGGCCGAGCGCAGCAGGGTGCCGCGCTCGCCGGCGACGTAGAGCACGCCCTGCGGGCCGGCGAAAATGCGCATCAGGTTGGCATCGGCCTGGCTCTCGCCCGGCGGCGCCGGCAGCGCCACGTCTTCCCAGCTCTGGCCGCCGTCGCGGGTTTCCAGCATCAGCGACCACAGGCCGACGGCGATGCCGTGGCTGGCGTCGAGGAAATGCACCGAGAACAGCGGCCTGTCCTCGCCGGTATCCAGGCGCTGGCGGCTCCAGTTCTCGCCGCCGTCGGCGGTGTGCAGCACCACGCCCCAGTGGCCGACCGCCCAGCCTTGCTTCGCATCGGCGAAGGACACGCCGGTGAGCGTCGCCGCCACCGGCACGTTGGCGGCCTGGCGCCATTGCTTGCCGCCGTCGTCCGACAGCAGCACCACGCCGCGCTCGCCCACCGCCACCAGGCGGTCGCCAGCGCGGGTGGCGTCCAGGATCATGCTGCGGCTGGCGTTGGCGCTGTGCGCCGCCGGCCGCAGGCTGAAGGTTTCCGCGCCAGCCTCGGCCTGGGCGTGGCAGAACAGCGGCGCCAGCGCGATCAGCCCGGCCAGCGCGTTCGCCAGCCTGGCGGAGAAGCGGCGGGAGCGACCGGCGGGGCGCGCTGCGGGTGAAGCAGGCGTGTTCATGAGGGTTCCGATGAGCATGTTCATGTTCCGGATGAGTTGGCAGTTAAGTTGGCCAAGTCAGTGCGCCAGGATGCCCGGCGCCCGCACCGGCTTCCTGCGCGGGAAGAGTTTTTCCAGCCACACCGCGAAGGCGGGCAGCGCGGTCATCGCCATCACCATGTTCACCATGAACATGAAGGCCAGCAGCCGGCCCATGTCGGCCTGGAACTTGAGTTCGGAGAACATCCAGGTGGCCACGCCCACCGCCAGGGTGACGGCGGTGAAGATGGTGGCCATGCCGACTTCGAGGATGGCGTGCTCCAGCGCCTTGACGATGGGCTGGCCGTTGGCCAGGTGCAGCTGCAGCCGGTTGTAGATGTAGAAGGCGTAATCCACGCCGATGCCGACCGCCAGCACCATCACCGGCAGCGTCGCCACGGTGAGGCCGATCTGCAGCTCCTTCATGAACCAGTAGCCGATGAAGGTGCCGACGGTGAGCGGCAGGCAGCAGGCGATGACGGCGCGGAAGTCGCGGTATACCGCCGCCACCAGCACCACGATGGCGGCATAGACGTAGAGCAGCATCGGCATTTCGGAGCGATGCACTTCCTCGTTCACCGCCGCCTGCACGCCGGCATTGCCGGAGGCGAGGCGGATATGCACGTCCACCACCTGGTCGGCCTCGCGGAAGGCCTTCACCGCGGCGATGACGCCGTTGATGGTGGTGGCCTTGTGGTCGGTGAGGAAGAGGTGGACCGCCGTCATGCTGCAGTCCTTGTTCATGAAGCCGCGCACCCGGCCGACCTCGGCGGCGAGGCCGGCGTAGTTGCCGGAGTCGATGGGCACCACCGCCATCTTCGGGTTGCCCTCGTTGTAGCCCTCGTTGTAGGTGCGCAGCTGGCCGGAGAAGGACAGCGCCGAAAGCACGCCGGGCACGTACTGCATGGCGGCGACGAAGCGGTCCTGGTAGAGGCCGACCTCGACCCGCTCGCAGGAGGCCGGCGGCGCCTCGAAGATCACCGTGAGCCAGTCCAGGCCGGTGTCGTAGTTCTGCGAGATGGAAACCGCATCGCGGTTGAAGCGGGCATCGGCGCGCAGCTCGGGCGCGCCCGGCTCCACCGTGCCCACCACCCGGTCGGCGCTCTGCCACACGGCGAGGCCGAACACCACCAGCGTCACCGCGATGGTGATGGCGGCATTGCGCGGCTCCGCCACCCGCGCCAGCGTGCGCAGCCAGGCGGAGCGCTTCTCGCGCTTGAGCACCGCCTTGTCGGCGTAGCTTTTGTCGAAGTGGAAGCAGGAGGCGGCCAGCGGCAGCATCACCAGGTTGGTGATGATCTTGTAGCCCACGCCCAGCGAGGCGGTGATCGCCAGCTCCCGCACCATCGGAATCGGGATCAGCGTCAGCGTGATGAAAGAGACGAAGGCGGTGATGAGCGCCAGCGTGCCGGGAATGAGCAGGCCGGAGAAGCTGGCGCGCGCCGCCTCTTCGGTGCTGCGGCCGTGGGAGAGCTCGCGGACGATGAAGTTGATCTGCTGCACGCCGTGGGAGACGCCGATGGCGAACACCAGGAAAGGCACCAACACCGCCAGCGGGTCCAGGCCATAGCCCAGCAGCTTCAGCGTGCCGAACTGCCACACCAGCGAGGTGAAGGAGCACACCACCGGCAGCAGGGTGAAGCGCACCGAGTGGCAGTACCAGTACACCGCCAGCGCGGTGAGCAGCAGGGCGATGGCGCAGAACTCCAGCACCGCCGAGGCGCCGTCGGCAATGTCGCCGATCTGCTTGGCGAAGCCGATGATCTGGATTTCGTAATCGGCGTCCTCGAATTTCGCCCGCAGTTCTTCCAGCAGCTTGTTGTAGGCAACGTAGTCGATCTGGTGGCCGTCGCGGTCGCGCTCGGCCAGTTCGGCGACGATCATCGCGCTGCTCTGGTCGCGCGACACCAGGGTGCCGACGAAGCCGCCCTGGCTGGCGGCACGCTGGATGCCGGCGATGGTCTCATCGTCCAGGTCGGCCGGCGACACCGTGCCGGGGATCAGCGGATCGGCGCGGAAGCCGTCTTCGGTGATCTCGTTGACGAAGGAATTGGGTGTCCACAGCGACTGCACGCCCAGGCGATCGACGTTGGGCAGGAAGCCCACCGCCTGCGTCACTTCGTACAAGCGGGTGAGCGCCGCCTTGTTCCAGATGCTGCCCTCGCGGACGCGCACCACGATGTTGAGGCGGTTGGCGCCGAGCACGTCGTCGCGGTACTGGTTGAAGGTCTGGATGTATTCGTGGCCCACCGGCATCTGCTTCTCGAAGCCGGCGTCCATGCGCAGCTGCAGGGCGAACCAGCCCATGACGACGGTGAACAGCGCGAGGGCCACCAGGATGGCGCCGCGCAGGCGGAAACAGAAATCCTCCAGCCGGCGCAGGCTGCGGGTCAGGAAGGTGTCGACCTGATCGACACTGAGGGGATTGAGCACGGTGTGACCTGAAGAATGGAAGGCGGACTGCCTGGGTGTTGCCGCCGGCCGCCGCGCAATCCGCGGCTGGCCGGCTGAGGATCAAACCGGCGGCGAGGCTTGCGCCCGCGCCGGCAAACGCCGCATCAGAAGTTGCGCGACAGGAAGCCGCCGATGAAGTCCCTGTCCTCGTTGAGCGAGCTGGTGGGCGTGTCGCCGCCCCAGAACTTGGTGTAGTTGATGCCCGCCTGCCAGGTGGAGGGGTTGCGGTTGAACAGCACGTAGAAGTTGGCCGACTTGGCGCCCTCCATCCAGTTCTGCATGAAATTGGGCGTGTTGCCGCGCACCGCGTGGGACACCGCCACGCCGGGGATCACCTGCCAGCCGGGTATCAGCGAGCCGTCGTAGGTCACGCTGAAGTCGAACATGTAGCCCCAGGAGAAGCTGTCGCCCACGCCCACCGAGTTGCCGGCGCCGTCCAGGTAGGTCCAGTTGCCGGCGGCCACTTGCTGCTGGTAGGTCACGCCGTTGTTGCTGCGGGTGTAGATCTTTCCGGAGTGCACATTGGGATAGGAGATGCCCACCACTTCGCCGAGGAAGGTGCCGGTCTGCGCGCCTATGGTGTCGAGGAACCAGCCATGCTCGCTGGGGGTGAGGCTGAGGATGCCGGTGAGGTGGAGCTGGTAGCGCTCCTCGTCCACCGAGCCGCGGCACTCGGCACCAGCGGCAATGCCGCTGCCATCGACGTTCACGCACGCACCCAGCGACACCGCATCCTTGGGCCGGTAGGAGAGCTCCGCGCCCACCGCCCAGTTGCCCAGCGAGGTGTTGGCGCTGATGCCGTACAGCTCGCGGTTCTCCTCGTAGTAGTAGCCGGTGTGGCCCATGCCGGCGGACCACAGCAGCACGTTGGGCGTCTTGTCGTGGTAGCGCTGGTAATAGAGGCCGACGTCGGCATCCAGCGCATCGACGCGGAACTTCAGCGATACGCCGTACTGGCCGCCGCTGCGCGGCTTGTCGTCGTTCGCCACCGGAATGGCCTCGCCGGCGGCCAGCATGGCTTCGCGGGCCGCGGCCAGGCTCATGCCGTAGAGGGAATCGCCCGGCGTGCGGATGCGGCTGGCGGCGTCGGCGGTGAAGTACATCAGGCGGTCGCGGCCGGCGCCGAAGGTGTCGCTCACCGAGAAATAGGTGCCGGCCGGCGGGAAGGAATACGGCTTCCACTCGAACTGGTAGTAGGCCTCGGCGTTGATGCCGTTGCCCAGGCTGGAGGCCAGGCTGAACATCGGCGCCGGCAGGTAGGCTTCCTTCAGCTGCACGCCGGGCGAGGACAGGCGCTGCATGTCCATCGCCACGTTGGAGTTGATGCCGCCGAACATGAAGAGGCTCTCGCCCCAGCTCACCACCTGGTTGCCCAGGCGGGCACGGGCGCGCTGGCCGGCGATGTCGAATTCCTTGCTGACCCAGAAGTCGTACAGCCGCACGTAGTTGCCGACTTCGTTGGAGGCGCTGGCGCGCAGGTCGGTGCGGGCGGTGTCGTCGGCGGCGAAGTCGTGCAGCCAGCCGACCCGGCCCATGAACTTCCACTGGTCTGGCAGGTTCAGCAGCAGCTCGTGGGAACCCTTGATGTGAGCGGTGAAGAAATCGCCCTTGTCGTAATTGAGGTTGCCGTCATCGCCGTTGCCCCATACCGCGGTATTGGCATTGCCGCCACAACGGGTGGAGGAATCGCCGATGTGATTGCAGCGCTGGTCTTCCACCCGCTGACCGAAACCGACGGTGAGCGTGGAATCCAGCGAGCCGCTGAAGAATTCGTTCTCGAACTGGAAAGCCTGGGCCGCGGGCGCACCCAGCCCGGCGAGGGCGAGCGCCACCGCCAATTGCTTGAAGCGAATTGTCATTGTTATCTCCGGAGGGAAGGCGCCGCCGCGGCTGAGACGCGGCGGCGGAGAAGGTGCAGGCTTAGCGCTGGCTGATCGCGCGCAGGTTGTCGGGGGTGTAGAAGTTCTCCTGCAGCTTGGCGTCGTCCGGCTCCACCGACCACTTCAGGTCCTTGCCGGCACCCACGCTGCCCTGGTCGTGCAGCACACGGCCGGAGTTGAGGTCGTACTGGACGAAAGCGGGGTTGTCGCAGGAGCCGGTTTCGGCCACCGGAATGACGAAGCTCTCGCGCACCTTCCACAGCTTGCCCTGGGCGTCGTAATCCTCCGCGCCCATCAACGCCCAGGAGTCCTCATCCACATAGAAGCGGCGCTTGGGCGCGACGTGGCGCACGCCCTCCTTCACCGTGGCCTCGATCACCCACACCCGGTGCAGCTCGTAGCGGGTGGCGGCGGATTCGACGCCGTCCGGGGTGATGACCTTGCGGCGATCCACGTTCGGGTCGTACATGCCGAAGGCGTTGTAGCCGACGTACATCTCCTTCTTGCCCACCAGCTTCCAGTCGAAGCGGTCCGGCGTGCCGTTGAACACCCGCGGCTCATCCACGGTGTACTGGTTCTCGAAACCCACCTGCGGCGCGTCGTAGGAATAGCTGGGCATGCGCCGCACGCGGCGCTGGCCGGGGAAGTAATAGAAGGTATCGCTGCCCTTGTTCAGGTAGGCGGTGGCGATCAGCGCCTGGCCGGCGAGCGCGGTCGGCGAGGCGTAGTCGAAATAGGTGTAGTACTCGACCTGCGGCAGGTCGGCCAGCTTGTTGCTGCCCTTCTTGCCCCAGGGGTAGAAATAGGTCTGGCTGGATTTGGCTTCGATCCAGTCGCCGCCGCTGGCGCGCGGCGACAGCATGATCCACAGCGCCGGCATGGTGAGGCCGACCCCGGCGTATTTCATCTTGGCATTCCACAATACCTCGATGCCGCTCTTGGGGAAGGGGAAAGGAATACCCGGCACGGTGGCTTCGGCGAGGCTCCAGCCATCGCTGCCGATTTTCGCCGCACCCACGTTCGCCTTGGTGTTTTGCTGCACGAAATCCGGCGCGGAGCAATGCCGGCGGCTCGGGTAAACCGCAATACGGTAATTCTTGAAATTACGCAGCAGCGCGAGCTGGCCCTCACTCAGCTTATTCGCGTATTTATCCGCATTCGATGCATCGATGGTGAATAGCGGCTTGTCATCCTTGAATTTGAAGAAATCGGCGCGGGGCTTGCCGGGCGCCCATCCGGAATTCAATGCGCCCGCCTGCCAGGCGGGAATGCTGCCATCCGCATTGGCCGCGCTTTCGCCGCCCAGGGGCGTCAGATTGCGGCCCAGTGCGGCGGCATCGTCCGCCGCCAGCACGGGCTGCGCACCGAGAATTCCCACCGCCGCCAATACGGACGCCAATGGCCGCAGCCTTTCCGAAGCGAATTTACTCATTAACGACCTCTGAGAATTATTAATAGAAGCTGAATAAGAAACCCCGACGTGACATGGAAAGGATCGCGGCCCTGGCGCTAAAACCTTCGTCGAGTCGGGGAAATTCTAGGAAGCACTTTCGGCAGGCCGTTATCCGAAATCAGCAATTCGCAATAAAAAACATCGCACCAGCCTTGTGCGCTGCAAATTGCAATGCACGCCCCGGGTGCCCCATGATGCGAATAAGGAGGAGGGAATTCCCGACAGAGAGAGGGAAGTCCCGACGGCATGGCTTTTGCTAAACGTTGAGGTGCATTCACCTCAATGACGCTTTGGGGCCAAACAATAAATGAACACGGATACGTGTATTGGCGAGGCTCCGGCCTTTGCCAGCGGCAGTGCTTCGCATGTGCGCATCACCCACCGGAACACTACCGAAGTGGGCGAAATGGCGGCTTACGTACAAGGCTGGGAGCAGATCTACGACCAGCTCACGCCCGGGCCTTTCGTCGGTGATTTCACCGAAGTGTGGTTCGACGGCATCCAGATCTTCCGCGAGCAGACCACCCAGTCGCTGCAGGAACACTGCAGGCCCTGGCAGGGCTGCATCACCGTCGGCATCCCGCTGCGCATGGACGGGCGCGTGGTGTACGACGGCTGGGAGGTGGACGAGCACACCCAGATCACCATCAAACCGGGCGAGGAATCGCTGCTGCGTACCTCGCCCGCGCTGGACCTGATCGCAGTGGCGCTGCCGATGGACGAGCTGATGGCGTTCACCCGCATCCTGGAAGGCAACGACGCTGCCGAGGCGCTGGTGCGCGCGCCGGCCGCGCTGCGCGACCCGGCCGGATCCACCAAGCTCAAGGAATTCCTGTTCTCGGCGCTGTCCAGCATCATCTCGGCACCGCAACTGCTGGAGCACGAGCAACTGCGGCGGGCGATGAAGCACGCGATCTACGAGAGCACGGTAGCCAGTTTCGGCAAGGCGGCAGCCGCCAGCCAGACGCCACGCACCAGCTCGGGTCGCCGGCAGGTGGTGCATCGCGCGGTGGCCTATATGCGCGAGCATGTAAACGAACCGCTGTCGGTGGCCGACCTGTGCGCCGAGCTGGGTGTCTCCCGCCGCACGCTGCAATATTGCTTCGAGGAAGTGCTGCAGCTGAACCCGGTCGGCTATCTGCGTGCCATCCGCCTCAACGGTGTGCGCCGCGACCTGCTCAACAGCGATCCGGAAAAGACCATGATTCAGGACGTGGCCGCGCGCTGGGGCTTCTGGCACCTGTCACGGCTGGCCACCGAATACCGCGCGATGTTCGGCGAACTGCCCTCCGCCACCCTGCGCGGCGCGGCTGCCCCGGCACGGCACCTGAACGCGTGAGCCTGCCGCCGGCCTGCCCCGCAGCGCCGGCCACCGCCCGGCTGCAGGCTTATATGGATGCCTGCCTGGACACGGTGGGCAGGGTGACCGCCAGCGACCATCGCGCCTTCTACCTGGTCGGCGGTAATGGCGAGATCGCCGGCTTTCCGCGCCCGGCCGCGCTGCCGGAGGTGCAGGCCGCCTACAGCGCCCACTACTGGCGGCACGATCCGCTCTACCCGGCGCGCGGCCTGCGCTGCGGCGCGCCGGTGCAGAGCCTGCGCAGCCAGGCCGGCAGCAGCACCATCTACCGCAATTTCCTCAGCGACCACGGCATAGGCGACATCGCCGAGATCTACCTGCGGCTGGACGATGGCCGGGCCGTGGCCGGCATCTCGCTGATACGCCGCAGCCACGGCCCGGCCTTCAGCAGCGACGAGATCGACGTGCTGAAGGGGCTGATGCCACTGCTGGAATTCTCCGCCGCCAGCTCCGGCGCCTTCGCCCCCGCCGCAGCGGAAACCGCCGCGCTGACGCCGCGCGAGAACGAGCTGATCCGCCACCTGCGCCGCGGCCTCAGCAATGCGGAAATCGCCGATGCGCTGGGCATTTCGCTGGCGACGGTGAAGACCCACGTCAAGCATGTGCTGGACAAGGTGGGCGCCCGCAGCCGCACCGAGCTGCTGGCCAAGCTGTTCATCCACCCCGGCGCCTGAGCCGACCCCTCCGCCTCAAACCTCCGGCCCGGCCGCCAGGGCGCCCACCTTGTCCAGCAC
>Ga0075032_1000190_pt1 | contig 44915 bp, 37 predicted proteins | sample SynthPrep_1_END__FD_71386 | JGI IMG/M metagenome (GOLD analysis project Ga0075032, IMG submission 71386) | Synthetic microbial communities from Ohio, USA - SynthPrep_1_END_DS7_MetaG | ecosystem: Engineered > Bioreactor > Aerobic > Activated sludge | place: USA: Ohio, Columbus | collected 2014-04-10
CAGGACAGTGAAACGACTTTGCGCCGATGATAGTGGACGGACGTCTGTGAAAGTAGGTCATCGTCAAGCTTTTATTCCGCAGAACCCCACAGCTAACCGCTGTGGGGTTTTGTCTTTGTGAGAGCCCATGGCGGGCGCCTGTCGAGATTTTCTCCAGGCGCACTCATCGGCCTCGCGACAGGATTGGAGCGTTTGCCCTGGCAGGGCATGCACTCAAGCAGTTACGCCTGACAACCATAGCAAGGTGGTCCCACTCCTTCCCATCCCGAACAGGACAGTGAAACGCCTTTGCGCCGATGATAGTGGACGGACGTCCGTGAAAGTAGGTCATTGTCAGGCTTTGATTCCAGGAACCCCGCAGCTCGCGCTGCGGGGTTTTTTCTTTTGCGCGGGTGCTGTTGCCAGGCGCGGGCGCTGTCTGACGACGGCTGGTGCGTGAGCCGGTGGCATAGGTTTTTGCCAGGCGCTTGCGGACCGTCAATCAGGCTGCAAGCCGCGCCAGCATTGAATGTGCACAAATAACAACGGCCGTGGGCGGGGTGGCTTTGTGCGGTAAGATTGACCGAGTCAATTCGTTGGAGCGTTATCGTGAGTGATCCCCAGACCCCCGTGCCCGGAACGACGTTAGACCTGCGCACGCTGACCCACGTGGCCTATGGCTTGTACGCCTTGGGCTTCCTGACGAGTGGATTCCTGGGCATCGCCACGCTGGCTGCCGTCGTGCTGATGTATCTGAAGCGCTCGGACGCCGCAGGCACCGTCTATGCCGCTCATTTCGACTGGCTGCTGCGTACCTTCTGGTGGGCCTTGCTGTGGCTGGCCATCAGCGGTATCGCGACGCTGATCTTCATTGGCTGGATCGGCTTGGCCGCGACCGTGATCTGGGTGCTGTATCGCTTGATCAAGGGCTGGCTGTCGCTGCTGGAAGGCACCGCGCCGACCACCTACGCCTGAAGGCGCGCGTTCAAGCAAAGGGCCGGCATATGCCGGCCCTTTTGTTTTGTTGGGCTGGACAACAAGCCAGCGCGCTGCTCGTGCGCGTGCGTGCCTCAGCGACAAGAGCTGACGCGCGGTCCAGGAGCTTGCGCGAGTCCGCAGACGCAGCAGATTGCCCATGCGGAGTACATGCAGATGCCGATGACGCCGCCGAACCTGGGTTTGTCCGCGCGCGGCTTCCAAGCGGCTTGATGCGAGCCTGCAAGAAGCGCTGCCAACTGCCTGAAGAGGCGCGCCAGGCTTGGCTTTCGGGGAATGCTGGTGTGGGGAATCGAGCCAGGCCGGCGAGGTGGCGGCGTGGCTGTCGCGGTGCTTGAAAGCTGCGCTGGGGAGGCGAGCTCGCCCAGGGATGAACCGGGGCGTCGCGACGATATGCAGGCAGGGACGTACCGGGTACGCCCTTTGCCTGCTTACTTCAGATGTGCGTTGACCAGCTTGGTCAGTTCGAACATCGTGACCTGATCTTTGCCGAAGATCGGGCGCAGCTTGGCATCGGCGTTGATGTTGCGCTTGTTGCTGGCATCTTGCAGGTTGTGCTTCTTGATGTATTCCCAGATCTTTTTGGTGACCTCGGTACGCGGCACGGCTTCCGAGCCGATGACAGCAGCCAGGTCGGCGCTGGGGGTCAGGGGCTTCATGAATGCAGCGTTCGGCTTGCGCGCGGTCGCGGGTTTGGAGGTTGTGGCCATAATGCGGCGCTCCTTCTCTGGCTGTTGGAAAAATTGTCCTGCGGCCGGAGCATAACGTGTCTCTCTCGTAAAGACAAAGGCATTTATCCTCTGTAGCAACTAAAATGCACAGACTGTCTCCCCTACATCGTCATTCTGTAACCTCCTATGTACGCACGATCTCCTTTGGAATCAATTCGCCTCTTTCATGACGAATTGACGGCGCTGCGGCGCGATTTGCATGCGCATCCCGAGCTGGGCTTCGAGGAAGTCCGGACCTCCGGGATCGTGGCGGGCGCGCTGGAGGCGCTGGGGATCGAGGTGCATCGCGGTATCGGCAAGACCGGCGTGGTGGGCGTCATCCGCGGCAAACGCTGCGACAGCGGCCGCATGATAGGCCTGCGCGCCGACATGGACGCATTGCCGATGACCGAAGACAACGACTTCGCGCACAAATCGACCAAGTCCGGCTTGATGCACGGTTGCGGCCACGACGGGCATACCGCGGTGTTGATCGGCGCGGCCAAGTATCTGTCGCAGACACGCAATTTCGACGGCACCGCGGTGCTGATCTTCCAGCCTGCGGAAGAAGGGCGCGGCGGCGCGCGCGCGATGCTGGAGGACGGCCTGTTCGATACCTTTCCGTGCGACGCGATTTACGCACTGCATAACTGGCCGGGCCTGAAGCCGGGCACGATAGGCATCAATCCTGGGCCGATGATGGCCGCGGCGGACCGCTTCGAGATCCTGATCACCGGACGCGGCGGCCACGGCGCGCATCCCTATCAGACCATCGATCCCGTCACGATCGCAGGACAGATCATCACGGCGTTGCAGACCATCGTGTCGCGCAACGTCAATCCGCTGGATTCGGCGGTGGTGTCCATTGGATCGCTGCAGGCCGGGCATCCAGGCGCCATGAGCGTGATTCCGCGCGAAGCCAGGATGGTGGGCACGGTGCGTACCTTCCGCAAATCCGTTCAGGAAATGGTGGAGACCCGCATGCGCGAACTGGTGTCCGCGATCGCTGGCGCCTTCGGCGGCACCGCCGAAGTGACCTACGAACGGATCTACCCCGCGACCTTGAACACGCCGCAGCACGCCAATCTGGTGGCTGACATCGCCACCGAGATGATAGGCAAGGAGAACGTCGTGCGCGATCTGACGCCATCGATGGGCTCCGAGGATTTCTCTTTCATGTTGCAGAACAAGCCTGGCGCATACTTCCGGCTTGGTCAGGGCGGAGCCGATTCCGGCTGCGTGCTGCACAACTCGCATTTCGATTTCAACGATGCCGTCATCCCCTTGGGCAGCGCGATGTTCAGTGCGCTGGCCGAACGGGGCATGCCGCTGGCAGATTAAGAAGCCATCCCATGTCTACTCAAAACACGACTCAACTCACCATCACCCGGCCGGACGACTGGCATCTGCACCTGCGCGACGGCGCTGCCCTGGAGGCCGTGGTGGCGGATAGCGCGCGCCAGTTTGCGCGCGCCATCATCATGCCCAACTTGAAGCCGCCGGTTACCACCACCGAACAGGCGCTGGCCTATCGCGGCCGCATTCTGGAGGCCTTGAAGAAGGCGGGCGGCAATCCGGATGCCTTCACGCCCCTGATGACGCTGTACTTGACCGATAACACCACCTCGGAAGAAATCTTCCGCGCCTACGAGTCGGGCCAGGTCTATGCCGTGAAGCTTTATCCGGCGGGCGCCACGACCAACTCCGACGCAGGCGTGACCGACCTGCTGGGCAAGTGCACCAAGGCGTTGGAGGCGCTGGAGAAATGCGGCATGCCGCTGCTGGTGCACGGCGAAGTGACGGACCCGTCGATCGACCTGTTCGACCGCGAGGCGATCTTCGTGGAACGCGTGATGAAGCCGTTGCGCCGTGCATTTCCGGCGTTGAAAGTGGTGTTCGAACACATCACGACCAAAGAGGGCGCGGAATACGTGCGCGATGCCGAAGGCCCCGTCGCTGCCACGATCACGCCGCAGCATCTGCTGTACAACCGCAACGCGATTTTCCAGGGCGGCGTGCGGCCGCACTTCTACTGCCTGCCCGTCCTCAAGCGCGAGACGCACCGTCTTGCGCTGGTCGAGGCGGCCACCAGCGGCAGCCCGCGCTTTTTCCTGGGGACAGACAGCGCGCCGCACGCGCGCGGGCTGAAGGAACATGCCTGCGGCTGCGCCGGCTGCTATACGGCGCTGCATGCCATGGAGCTATACGCCACCGCGTTCGACGCCGTCGGCAAGCTGGACAAGCTGGAAGGCTTCGCCAGTTTCCATGGCCCGGACTTCTACGGCCTGCCGCGCAATACCGGCACGCTGACGCTGGTGCGCGAGACCTACCAGGTACCCGAGGAAGTGGCGTTCGGCAACACGACGCTGGTTCCGCTGGCTGCGGGCGAAGCGCTGGAATGGTGCGCGCGGGGCTAGGCAACCGCGCCGCCCGGCGGGTCCGAGACAAAGAAATGCCCCCGAATTTCGGGGGCATTTTTCATGCGCCTCTATATGTATATAGAGACAGGCTGATTACAGCGTGCCTTCGCGGCGCGCTTCCAGCAGTTCCCAGCGGGCAAAGCGTTCTTCGAGTTCGCTTTCCAGCTTGGCCAGTTCGCCGTTGATGCGCTCGACTTCGGCGGGTGCGTCGCGGTACAGGCTGCCGTCGGCGAGCTTGCCGGCAAGCTCGGCCTGTTGCGCTTCCAGGGCGGCGATGGCGTCGGGCAGGCCCTCCAGTTCGCGCAGTTCCCAGGAGTTCATCTTGGCGGACTTGGCCGGCTTGGGCTTTGCGGCCTTGGCGCGCGCGGCGGCATCGTCGGCGGGCCGGGCGGCCGGCGTGGCGTCTTCGGCGGCAGCAACCGGAGCGGGCCGCTGGGCGACCCATTCGTCATAGCCGCCCACATAGTCGCGCCAGCGGCCATTGCCTTCGTAGGCGATGGTCTGCGTGACGACGTTGTTCAGGAAGGCGCGGTCATGGCTGACCAGCAGCACCGTGCCCTGGTATTCCTGCAGCAATTCTTCCAGCAGTTCCAGTGTTTCGATGTCGAGGTCGTTGGTGGGCTCGTCCAGCACCAGGATGTTGGCGGGGCGGGCGAACAGGCGCGCCAGCAGCAGGCGGGCGCGTTCGCCGCCGGACAGGCTGCGCACGGGCGAGCCAGCGCGGGCAGGCGAGAACAGGAAGTCGCCCAGGTAGCTCATGACGTGTTTGCGCGTGCCGCCGATTTCGACCCACTCGCTGCCCGGACTGATGATGTCGATGAGCGTGGCGTTTTCGTCCAGCTGTGCGCGCATCTGGTCGAAATACGCGACCGCGACGTTGGTGCCCAGACGGGTGGTACCGCTGTCGGGCTGCATCTCGCCCAGGATCAGTTTGAGCAGGGTGGTCTTGCCGGCGCCGTTGGGGCCGATGATGCCGATGCGGTCGCCGCGCAGGAGGGTGGTGGAGTAGTCGTCCACCACGATCTTGTCGCCGAAGGCTTTGTGCACATGGTCGAGTTCGGCAACCAGTTTGCCGGAGCGCTGGCCTTCGGCAAGCGCCAGCGAGACGTCGCCGACGCGTTCGCGGCGTTCGGCGCGATCGACGCGCAGCTGTTCCAGGCGGCGCACGCGGCCTTCATTGCGGGTGCGGCGGGCTTCGACGCCCTTGCGGATCCAGACTTCTTCCTGCGCCAGCAGCTTGTCGAAGCGGGCTTGCTCCAGGCGCTCGGATTCGAGCCACTGGGCCTTGCGCTCTTGCCACTGCGAGAAGTTGCCGGGGAAGCTCAGCAGGCGCCCGCGGTCGAGTTCGACGATGCGGGTGGCGACGGCGTCCAGGAAGCGGCGGTCGTGGGTGATGATGACGGCGGCGCCTTTCCAGGCGCGCAGCATGTCTTCCAGCCAGGCGATGCCTTCGAAGTCCAGATGGTTGGTGGGTTCGTCCAGCAGCAGCAGATCGGGCTCGTCGACCAGGGCGCGGGCCAGCGCGACCCGCTTGCGCGTGCCGCCGGACAGGCCGGCGATCTGTACGTCGGCGGGCAGGCCAAGCTTTTCGAGCACCGAGCGTACGCGCGACGGGCGCTGCCAGTCTTCGTGATCGCCCTCGACATTGCAGACGACATCGAAGACGGTGGCGTTTTCGTCCAGTTCTGGTTCCTGCTCGACGGTGGCCACACGCAGTCCCGAGCTGCGGGCGATGTCGCCATCGTCGGGCTGGGTCCTGCCGTCCAGCAGTCTCAGCAGCGAGGATTTGCCGGCGCCGTTGCGGCCGATGAGGCCGATGCGCTCGCCGCCCTGGATGGCGAAATCGGCATGATCCAGCAGCGGGTGGTGGCCGTAGGCCAGCTGGATGTCGGTAAGGGTGATGAGAGTAGCAAGGGCCATGTGGTGGGTCGTGTCTGCGGCGTCTGAGCGGATCAAGGCGTATTGTCGCAGGAACCCCGGAACGCCGTTTGGGCGGCCGGTGCGGCGGCGTCTTTGGGGACAGGGCCGCCGGGTGTAATAGAATACGGACCGCAAGGCGGGTCGGGCGATCGCGGTGGATGCGAATCCATCGAGGAAGGTCCGGACTCCATAGGGCAGGGTAACGGCTAACGGCCGTCCGGCCGCGTCTTCGGGCGCGGTTGAGGAATAGGGCCACAGAGACGAGTCTGCGGGGTGGGCGCGCATCGCGCGCACAGATACGGCCATCTCCGTATCGCGCCGTCCGGCAACGGGCGGCGGCATCGCAGGGTGAAACGCGGCAACCTCTATCCGGAGCAACATCAAATAGGCATGCGTGCGGTCTTCGGATCGTGAAGGGCGGCTCCGTCCAAGCATGCGGGTAGATGGCTAGAGCGGCTCAGCAATGATCCGCGCAGAGGAATGATCGTCCGCCAGGGAAACCTGGTGTACAGAATCCGGCCTATAGACCCGTCTTGCAACTCATTCTCAACGCGAGCGAGGTTCGGGCTGGAACCTGGCATCGCGCTGGCGGGGTCTGACCATTTTTTGGGATGCTCAAAGCGGTGGGCCCGGCTGAAAGCCTCGCCAACCGGAGCAATCGACCGATCGTAAAACAATGCAAAGCCATTGTTAGCCGCCACTTCTGAAGAAGGACTTTTAGATAGTGCCGCAACCTCCTGATTTATTGGGAGGTTTTTCTTTTTGCGGATTTACATGTTGATCTAAGTCCTTGTTGTGATTGAAAAAATTGCAACCACGCGCTTGACCGCCCTGATCCCATACCGTAGAGTGGGAAATAGTAGGAAATTGTGCAATTAAGTGGGGTAAAAGTGGTGTTTCAGGGAAGCAGCGCGCTCACGCTGGATGCCAAGGGACGGATCTCGATTCCGACCCGGCATCGTGACGCGCTCATGTCGCAGGCCGATGGCCGGCTGACCCTGACACGCCACCCTGACGGCTGCTTGCTGGTCTACCCGCGGCCGGAGTGGGAAAAGAAGCGCGAGCAGATTGCCGCCTTTCCCATGACGGCGCGCGCGTTGCAGCGGCTGTTGCTGGGCAACGCTCAGGACGTGGAACTGGACAGCTCCGGCCGGGTCCTGATCGCTCCTGAACTGCGCAACGCTTCCGGTATGACGCGCGATGTGATGCTGCTCGGTCTGGGCGCGCACTTCGAGCTGTGGGACGCCGCTACCCTGGCCAGCCGCGAGGCTGAGGACCTGGCCAAGGGTATGCCGGATGTGTTGAATCAGTTTTCGTTCTGAAAAAGTTATGGAATTCGAACATCGGCCCGTACTGCTGGAGCCGACGGTGGACGCGCTATTGCTGCCTGACTTCGGTGGCAAGGGCGCGGCACGGTCGCATCGGCAGGCCGGGCCGGATACGGCTACGCGAGCGGAGGACGGTGTCTTCGTCGACGGCACCTTCGGGCGTGGCGGGCACAGCCGCGAGCTGCTCGGCCGTCTGGGCAAGGGCGCCAGGCTGGTGGTGTTCGACAAGGATCCGGAGGCGATCGCCGTAGCCAGGCAACTGGCGGCAGCGGACCCGAGGGTCACCGTGGTGCATGGGGGCTTTGCCACCATGGCCGAAGAATTGGAGCAGCTCGGCATCGGCAAGGTCGATGGCGTGATGCTGGATCTGGGCGTTTCCTCGCCTCAGATCGACGATGCCGAGCGCGGTTTCTCGTTCATGCGAGATGGTCCGCTCGACATGCGGATGGACACCACTCGTGGTCCCACGGTGGCGGATTGGCTGGCGCAAGCCAGTGTGGATGAGATGCGGGAGGTCATAGCGGATTATGGCGAAGAACGGTTTGCTTTTCAGGTTGCAAAGGCGATTGCTGCTCGCCGCGCAACAAGGCCGCTGCGCACCACGCTCGAACTTGCCGAGTGCGTCGCCAGCGCCGTCCGCACGCGCGAAAAGGGGCAGCATCCGGCCACACGCACCTTTCAAGCTCTACGGATTTACATCAATCGGGAACTCGAAGAGCTCGCGCGCACCCTCGCGGCAGCTCTAGACCTGCTTGCCCCGGGAGGGAGGTTGGCGGTGATCAGCTTTCATTCGCTTGAAGACCGCATGGTCAAGCAGTGCATCGCGGCGGCGGCTCGTCCGGCTGCCGCGCATGCGCGCCTGCCCCTGCGGGAAAGCGAAATGCCCCAGCCGATCCTGCGTTCCCTCGGGCGCGTGCTGGCCGAAGACGATGAAGTCTCGGTCAACGCCCGCGCCCGCTCCGCCGTCCTGCGCGTTGCCGAACGTACCGAGACGCCGCTGCCCGCCGAGGGCGGCTTCGCCTTCGTGAAGATCGGTTCGCTGCCGGGCAGCGACCTGGCACCCCCGCCGCGCCGCGGCAAGGGAGGGCGCCGCTAATGGGTCGCGTCAACCTGATCGTTGCGGCTTTGCTGATGCTGTCGGCCATTTCCCTGGTCACCAGCCGGTATCAGTCGCGCCAGCTCTTTATCGAGCTGGGCCGTGATCAGGCGCAGGCGCGCGACCTCGAAACCAATTGGCGGCGCCTGCAGCTGGACCGCGCCGAACTGGCCCGCAACGCGCGGGTCGACGCCATCGCGCGCGAAGGCCTGAAGATGATCTCCATCGTTCCGGACCGCACGCTGTACATGAATCAGCCGCCCGCCTCCGCCAATGGAGGCGCGCAATGAAACGCGTCCCTTTCTTCGACAACCCTGTGCTGCGCGGGCAATTGCCCACCTGGCGCGCGCGCCTGGTGCTGATCCTGCTGTTCGGCGGGTTCACCGTGCTGGCCGGCCGCGCGCTGTTCCTGCAGGGGTTGTCCACCGAATTCCTGCAGCAGCAGGGCGAACGGCGCTATGAGCGCACGCTGACCCTGGCCGCCACGCGCGGCAAGATCATGGACCGCAATGGCGCGGTGCTGGCTTCCAGCGTGCCGGCGCGCGCCATCTGGGCGATTCCCGAAGACGCCAAGCAGGCCACCCCGGCACAGATGGACACGCTGGCGAAGCTGCTCGAAACGCCCCTGGCCGACCTGCGCCACCGTCTGGTCGACGAAGACAAGAACTTCGTTTACCTGAAGCGCCAGGTCTCCATGGACGTGGCCGACAAGATCAAGCAACTGGGCATGCCTGGCGTGCACCAGCAGCCCGAGACCCGCCGCTACTACCCGGACGGCGACGTGATGGCCCACGTGGTGGGTTTCAACAGCGTCGAGGACCAGGGGCAGGAAGGCGTCGAGCTGACGTTCAACCAACAGTTGTCCGGCCGTCCGGGCAGCCGCCGCGTCATCAAGGACCGGCTGGGCCGCGTCATCGAAGACGTGCAGGCCGTGACCCTGCCGGTGGACGGCCGCGACCTGCGTTTATCCATCGACACGCGCTTGCAGTACCTGGTGTTCAAGGCGTTGAAGGACGCCATGGACAAGCATCAGGCCAAGGGCGCGACCGCCGTGGTCGTGGACGTGCATACGGGCGAGATCCTGGCCCTGGCCAACGTGCCGACCTTCGATCCGAACAAGCGCGAGACCTTCCACGGTTCCAAGCTGCGCAACCAGGCCATCACCGACACCTTCGAGCCCGGCTCGATCATGAAGCCGTTCACCGCCGCATTGGCGTTGGACCTGGGCCGCATCAGCACCAAGACCCTGTTCGAAACCGGCAATGGCCGTTTCCAGTATCAGGGCAGCACGATTAGCGACGTGAGCCGCAACGGCACGCTGGACGTGGCTGGCGTGCTGCGCAAGTCCAGCAACATCGGCATGACGATGATCTCCGAGAAGTTGGAATCCCGCGAGATGTGGGACCGCTTCACGGAACTGGGCCTGGGCCAGGCGCCCCAGGTGGGATTTCCAGGTGCGGCCCCCGGCCGCCTGCGTCCGTGGGACCGCTGGCGCCTGATCGAGAAGGCCACCATGGCCTACGGCTACGGCCTGTCGGTGTCGCTGCTGCAGGTGGCGCGGGCCTATACCGTTTTCGCCCGCAACGGCGACATGGTGTCGCTGACCTTGGTCAAGCGCGACAGCGACCCCACCAGCGTCAAGATCTATACGCCGAAGACCACCCAGATGGTGCGCGCCATGCTCGAGGCCGCAGCCGGCCCCGAAGGAACCAAGGCCGCCCAGGTGCAGGGCTACCGCGTCGCCGGCAAGAGCGGCACGGCGCGCAAGATCGTCGACGGCAAGTACAGCATGCAGCGCTATCGGAGCTCGTATGTGGGCTTCGCTCCGGTGTCCGATCCGAAGATCGTCGTGGCCGTGTCCATCGACGAGCCGACGGTCGGCGGCTACTACGGCGGCGCTATCGCCGCGCCCGTGTTCTCCCAGATCGTGGGGGGGAGCTTGCGGCTGATGGGGGTGCGCCCGGACGCACCCTTCGAATCCACAATTGTTGCTGGTCTTAAGGAGCCAGGCAGATGAGCGCCAAAGGCTTCCTCTCCAACCCTGTCGCCACGGTTGCCGAAACCGTGGCTTGGTTGCATTCGCGCGTGTCGTTGACCGCGCACCTCAAGCTGGACTCGCGCGATATCGAGCCGGGCGATGTTTTCGTCGCCTGCCCGGGCCTGTCCAGCGACGGACGTCTCTATATAGAGAAGGCGCTGGCGCTGGGCGCCAGCGCGGTGTTGTTCGAAGCCCCCGCCAGCGATGCCATCCAGGCCGCCGCGGAGCAGGCCCCGATGCTGCCGGTGACCGGCCTGCGCGCCCTGCTGGGCGAATTGGCCGACACCTGGTACGGCCGGCCCTCGGCTGCGCTGGCCGTCGTGGCGGTGACCGGCACCAACGGCAAGACCTCGTCGGTGCAATGGATTGCCCATGCGCTGAGCCGCAATGACAAGCCCTGCGGCACCATCGGCACCCTGGGCGCCGTGTTGCCCGACGGGCAGACGCTGGGCGGAGACTTGACGACGCCGGACGTGTTGACCGTGCACCGTACGCTGGCCGCCATGCGTGACGCCGGCGCCAAGGCCGTGGCCATGGAGGCATCTTCCATCGGCATCGAGCAGGGCCGGATGGACGGCGTGCGCGTTGCGCTGGCCGCCTTCACCAACCTGACGCGCGACCATCTCGATTACCACGGCACGATGGAGCGGTACGAAGCCGCCAAGGCGCGCCTGTTCCGCTGGCCCGGCCTGACCGCCGCCGTGATCAACGCCGACGATGAAGCCGGACGCCGCCTGATCGCCGATCTGCCTGCCGGCATGGCGATGGGCTACAGCCTGAGCGAAGCGCAGGATATTCCCGCCGGCATGCGCGCGCGCGACCTCCAGGCGACGGCCCAGGGTCAAATATTCACGCTGGTGTCGCCGCATGGCGAGGCCCAGATCGTGACCCGCCTGCTGGGCGCGCACAACGTGTCGAACCTGCTGCTGGTGGCGGGCGTGCTGTATCAGCTAGGTCTGCCGTTTGCGCAGATCGCACGCGAACTGGCCGCGACGGATCCCGTCGATGGCCGACTGCAGACCGTCGAGCCGGTGGCGCACAGCACCCAGGCCAGCACGGGCCGCGGCCCGCTGGTGGTGGTGGACTATGCCCACACCCCCGATGCGCTGTCGCGGGCGCTGGCCGCCCTGCGCGCCGTCGCGACCGCGCGTTCGGGCCGATTGATCTGCCTGTTCGGCTGCGGCGGCGAGCGCGATCCGGGCAAGCGTCCCGTGATGGGCCGCATCGCCGCGGACCTGGCCGACCACGTGGTCGTGTCCAGCGACAACCCACGCACCGAATCGCCTGAAGCCATCGTCGAGCAGATCCTGGCGGGCATTCCCGACAGCGTGAGCCCCGACGTACTGGTGGACCGCGCACGCGCCATCATGCAGACCATCTGGGCGGCTGCGCCCGATGACGTGGTGCTGCTGGCCGGCAAGGGGCATGAAACCTATCAGGACATCGGCGGCGAGAAGCTGCCCTTCGATGACCGTGAATGGGCGCGGCTGGCACTGCTGCTGCCGCAGGTCCAGGGCGTGTCCACCGACACCCGCCGCATCGGCGAAGGCGAACTGTTCGTGGCGCTGGTGGGCGAGAGCTTCGACGCCCACAACTATCTGGATCAGGCCGAAGCGCGCGGCGCGTGCGCGGCCGTGGTGGCGCATGCCGTGCCGAACGCCAAGCTGCCGCAACTGGTGCTGGGCGATACCCGCGTCGCGCTGATGCGCATCGGCGCCGCGTGGCGTGCGCGGTTCACGCTGCCCGTGGTGGCGGTGGCCGGCAGCAACGGCAAGACCACGACCAAGGAAATGATCTCGGCCATGCTGGCCGAGTGGCAGGGCGAGACGGGCCGCCTGGCGACCGCCGGCAACCTGAACAACGACATCGGCGTGCCGCTGACCCTGCTGCGCCTGCGGCCGGAGCATCGCGCGGCCGTGTTCGAGCTGGGTATGAACCACCCCGGCGAGATCGCGCAACTGGCCGCCATCGCCGCGCCCACGGTGGCGCTGGTCACCAATGCCCAGCGCGAGCACCAGGAGTTCATGCACAGCGTGGAGGCGGTGGCGCATGAGAATGGCGCCGCCATCGCGGCGTTGCCCGAGGACGGCGTGGCCGTCTATCCCGGGGATGAACCGTATTCGGCGATCTGGGATGCGCTGGCCGAGCCGCGCCGCGTGCTGCGTTTCGGCCTGCAGCCCGGCCTGGATGTGTATGCCGAGCAGATCCTCGCGGACGTGAACGCCACGCGCTGCCGCGTGGTCACGCCGGTGGGCGTCGCCGACCTGGCGCTGCCGGTGCCGGGCCTGCACAACCTGCGCAACGCCCTGGCCGCCATCGCCAGCGCGATCGCCGCGGGGGCGCCGTTGGACGGCGCGGTGCGCGCCCTGGCTGGTTTCAGCCCGGTCGCGGGCCGCATGCAGCACAAGAGTATGAGTGACGGAACGTTGCTCATCGATGACACCTACAATGCCAACCCCGACTCGGTTCGCGTGGCCGTGGACGTCCTGGCCCGCATGGCCGGCAAGCGCGTCCTGGTGCTGGGCGACATGGGCGAGGTCGGGGACAACGGCCCCGCCATGCATGTCGAGGTGGGCAATTACGCGCGTGAGCAAGGGCTCGACGCGCTCATCACGCTAGGCGAAGCCAGCCGGGCGGCCGCGGCCGCATTCGGTGAGCGCGCGCACGCCTGCGCATCGGTAGACGAAGTGGTTGCCGCCATGCGCGGCTTGCGCCCGTCCTGCGTATTGGTAAAGGGATCGCGCTTTATGCGCATGGAGCGGGTAGTGACGGCTTTTTCGATGAATGAAGGTACGGCGGCCAAGGGGCAGGGAGAGCAGAATGCTGCTTGAAATCGCCCGCATGCTGTCTGACGATGTGCGCGCACTGGGGGTGTTCGAATACATCACCCTGCGCGCCGTTCTGGCATGCGCGACCGCGCTGCTGATCGGCCTGGTGGCCGGCCCGCGCGTGATCCGTAAACTGACCGAGATGAAGATCGGCCAGGCCGTGCGCTCCTACGGTCCGGAAACCCATCTGGTCAAGACCGGCACCCCCACCATGGGTGGTGTGCTGATCCTGATTTCCATCGCCATCAGCACACTGCTGTGGGCGGACTGGACCAACCGCTTCGTGTGGGTGGTGCTGCTGGTGACCTTCGGCTTCGGCTGGATCGGCTGGAGGGACGACTACCGCAAAGTGGTCTATCGCGATCCCGAAGGCATGCCCGCGCGGCAGAAGTTCTTCTGGCAGGCCACCATCGGCATGGTGGCCGCGGTGTATCTGGCGTTTGCCGTGTCGGCGCCCGCCAACACCGAACTGTGGCCCCTTTTCAAGGCCTGGGTGGGCAGCGGCTTCACGATGGCCTTGCCGACGCGCGCCGACCTGATCGTGCCGTTCTTCAAGAGCGTGAGCTACCCCTTGGGCGTGCTGGGCTTCGTGGCGCTGACCTGGGCGGTCATCGTCGGCACCAGCAATGCCGTGAACCTGACCGACGGCCTGGACGGCCTGGCCATCATGCCCACCGTGATGGTGGGCAGCGCGCTGGGCATCTTCGCCTACGTGGTGGGCCGCGTGGACTATTCCAAGTACCTGCTGTTCCCCTACATACCCGGCGCGGCGGAACTGATGGTGCTATGCGCCGCGATAGGCGGCGCGGGGCTGGCATTTTTGTGGTTCAACGCGTATCCGGCGCAGGTCTTCATGGGTGACGTCGGCGCGCTGGCGCTGGGCGGCGCACTGGGCACCATCGCGGTCATCGTGCGCCAGGAAATCGTGCTCTTCATCATGGGCGGCGTGTTCGTGGTCGAAACCCTTTCCGTGATGATGCAAGTGACTTGGTTCAAGTACACCAAGCGACGTTATGGAACAGGTAGACGCATTTTCCGCATGGCCCCGTTGCATCATCACTTTGAAGTGGGCGGCTGGAAAGAAACCCAGGTGGTCGTGCGTTTCTGGATCATCAGCATGATGCTGGTGCTGATTGGCCTCTCTACCCTGAAGTTGCGATGAATACGATGGAAACCTCCCGCGCAGACGCGCCGCTCGTCCTGATCCTCGGATTGGGCGAGACGGGTGTCGCCGCCGCTCGCTGGTGCGCCCGATCGGGCGCCCGCTTGCGCGTGGCCGACACACGCGCCGAACCGGGCGGGCTGGAGGCGTTGCGCGACTCGCTGGCGCAAAGCGAAGTGGAATACCGCCTGGGTTGCGACGAGTCCTTCGAGACGGCGCTGCTGGACGGCGTGAATCAGGTGGTGCTGAGCCCCGGCCTGGCGCCGGCGCAGGCGCCCGCGGCCGAACTGCTGCGCGAGGCCGAGGCCCGCGGCATCGAGATCGTCGGCGAGATCGAATTGTTTGCGCGCGCGCTGGCTGATCTGGCCGAGACGCGCGAGTACCGCCCGCGCCTGTTGGCCGTGACCGGCACCAACGGCAAGACCACCGTCACCGCGCTGACGCGCCAACTGGTCGAGGCCAGCGGCCTGTCGGTCGTGGCGGCGGGCAACATCAGCCCGGCGGCGCTGACCGCGCTGATGGAGGCGTTGGACACCGAGTCGCTGCCGCAGGTCTGGGTGCTGGAACTCTCCAGCTTCCAGCTGGAAACCACGCGCACGCTGATGGCCGACGCAGCCGTGGTGCTGAATGTCACCCAGGATCACCTGGACTGGCACGGCAGCATGCAAGCCTACGCGCAGGCCAAGGCCCGCCTGCTGAAGATGGCCCGCGTGGCCATCGTCAACCGCGATGATCCGTACACCGTGGACATGGTCGCCACCCTGAACGCGCTGAACGTGCGCAGCTTCGGCCGCGACGTGCCGGAACTGGTCGGCGACATGGGCCTGGAGCTGGGCCAGGGCGTGGCCTGGCTGGTGGCCTGCGAACCCAACGATTTCGATGAGCCCGCGCCGCCGGTGCGCCGCAAGAAGGACGCGCCCGAGCCGGTGCGCGCCAAGGGCCGCATGAGCCGCCTGATGCCGGTGGACGCCTTGCGCATCCGCGGCATCCACAATGCCCTGAATGCGCTGGCCGCGCTGCAGCTGGCGCGCTGTCTGGACCTGGGCTGGGGCGCCATGCTGCGCGCGCTGCGCGAATACACGGGCGAACCGCATCGCGCCGCCTTCGTGCGCACGATCGGCGGCGTCGACTACATCAATGACAGCAAGGGCACCAACGTGGGCGCCACCGTCGCCGCGCTGGAGGGCCTGGGCCAGCCGGTGGTGCTGATCGCCGGCGGCCAGGGCAAGGGCCAGGATTTTTCGCCGCTGATTCCGGTGGTGGCGCAGCACGCGCGCGCCGTGATGTTGATCGGCCTTGACGGCCCCGAGATCGGCCGCGTGCTGGCGCCGACCGGCGTGAACTGCGTGACGGTTGAAACGCTGCGCGACGCCGTGCGCGGCGCTGCCGAACTGGCTCAGCCGGGCGATGCCGTGCTGCTGTCGCCCGCCTGCGCCAGCCTGGACATGTTCCGCAACTATCCGCATCGCGGGCAGGTGTTCGTGGAAGAGGTCGAAGACCTGGCTCGCGACCGTGGAGAGATCGCATGAGCCTGATCGCCGATCTCACCGCCAGCGTCAACGCCGTACGGCCCGGCCGTACCCGCATGCGCAATTTCGATCTGCCGCTGGTCATCGCGGCGTCGACCTTGCTGCTGCTCGGCTTGCTGATGGTGTATTCGGCGTCGATCGCGCTGGCCGATGGCCCGCGCTACGCATCGTATGGCCGCTACTACTTCGTGATCCGTCATGGCCTGTTTGTCAGCGCCGGGCTGCTTGGCGCCGCCGTGGTGCTGGCGGTGCCGATCCGCGTGTGGCAGCGCCTGGCGGTGCCGCTGTTCGTGGTGGCCATCGTGCTGCTGGTGGCGGTGCTGATCCCCGGCATCGGCCGTGAGGTCAACGGCGCGCACCGCTGGATCCCGCTGGGCCCGCTGAACTTCCAGCCCTCTGAACTGATGAAGCTGGCTGCGCTGCTCTACGCCGCCGATTACACCGTGCGCAAGCAGGAGCACATGCAGGCCTTTGCCCGCGGCTTTCTGCCGATGGCGTTCGCACTGGCCGGCGTCGGCATGCTGTTGCTGCTCGAGCCCGACCTGGGCGCCTTCATGGTGATCGTGGCGATCGCCATCGGCATCCTGTTCCTGGGCGGTATCAACGGCAAGTACTTCAGCAGCCTGCTGGCCGTGCTGGTGAGCACCTTCCTGATGCTGATCTGGCTGTCGCCGTGGCGCCGGGCGCGCTTGTTCGCGTATCTGGATCCCTGGAACGAAGACAATGCCTACGGCAGCGCCTACCAGCTGTCGCATTCACTGATCGCCCTGGGCCGCGGCGAATGGCTGGGCGTGGGGCTGGGCGCCAGCGTCGAAAAACTGCATTACCTGCCCGAAGCGCACACCGACTTCCTGATGGCAGTGGTGGGCGAGGAACTGGGCTTTGCCGGCGTGATGCTGGTCATCACCTTGTTTGCCATCATCGTCTATCGCGGTTTCGACATCGGCCGCCAGGCCATCGCCATGGAACGCACCTTCGCGGGTTTGGTGGCGCATGGCGTGGCGATGTGGTTCGGCGTGCAGTCGTTCATCAATATGGGCGTCTGCCTGGGCCTGCTGCCGACCAAGGGTCTGACCCTGCCGCTGATGAGCTATGGCGGTTCGGGCATTGTGATGAATCTGTGCGCGCTGGCGATGCTGATACGGGTCGACGTGGAAAACCGCGTCATGATGCGTGGAGGACGGGTATGACGGCCTCTCGCACCATCCTGATCATGGCTGGGGGCACCGGCGGGCACATCATGCCGGGGCTGGCCGTGGCCGACGTACTGCGCGAGCGCGGCTGGCGCGTGCTGTGGCTGGGCAACCCCGAAAAGATGGAAGGCCGGCTGGTGCCGCCGCGCGGCATCGAACTGGTGCCGCTGCGCTTCCAGGGCGTGCGCGGCAAGGGCGCTTCGGCGCTGCTGAAGCTGCCGTTCCTGCTGCTGCGCGCATTCGGACAAGCCTGGTCGCGCCTGTCCGACGTGCGGCCCGACGTGGTGCTGGGCATGGGCGGCTACGTGGCCTTCCCGGGCGGCGTGATCGCCGCGCTACGCGGCACGCCGCTGGTCGTGCATGAACAGAATGCCGTGGCAGGTACCGCGAACAAGTGGCTGGCCAGGATGGCCCGCCGCGTGCTCAGCGGCTTTCCCGGCGTGCTGCCCAAGGGCGAGGCCATGGGCAACCCGGTGCGCGCGGACCTGTGCGCGTTGCCGGAACCTGCGGCGCGCTACGCCCGCCGCAGTGGTCCGCTGCGCGTGCTGGTCGTGGGCGGCAGCCTGGGTGCCCAGGCGCTGAATACCACGCTGCCGCAGGCGCTGGCGCTATTGCCGCAGGAAAGCCGGCCGGTGGTGGTGCACCAGGCTGGCGAGCAACATTTGCCCGCGCTGCAGCAGGCCTACGCCCAGGCGGGCGTGGAAGCCGATTGCCGCGCATTCATCGATGACATGGCGGGCGCCATGGGCGAGGCCGATCTGCTGATCTGCCGCGCGGGCGCCATGACGGTGTCCGAAGTGGCCGCGGCGGGTGTCGCGGCCCTGTTCGTGCCGTTCCCGCATGCCATCGACGACCACCAGACCGCCAACGCGCGCTTCCTGAGCGACGCGCAGGCCGCCTGGCTGCAGCCGCAGACTGCCCTGACACCCGAATGGCTGGCGCAGTGGCTGGGCCAGCGCTCCCGACAAGAACTTCAAGCCGTGGCCGAACGGGCCCGCGCGCATGCGCGCCCCGAAGCCGCGGCCCATATCGCCGACGTCTGTGAACAAGCAGCGGGGCGCGCATCATGAAACACAGAATTCAACACATCCATTTCGTAGGCATCGGCGGCTCGGGCATGAGCGGCATTGCCGAGGTGCTGCTCAACCTGGGCTACACCATCAGCGGTTCCGACCTGAACGAGTCGGCGGTGACGCGCCGCCTGGCCGGCCTGGGCATGAAGATCGCCATCGGCCATGTGGCCAGCAACGTCACCGGCGCCGCCGCCATCGTCACGTCCACCGCGGTGGCGGGCGACAACCCCGAGGTGATCGCGGCCCGCGCGGCGCGCATTCCGGTGGTGCCACGCGCCATCATGCTGGCCGAACTGATGCGCCTGAAGCGCGGCATCGCTGTCGCCGGCACGCACGGCAAGACGACCACGACCAGCCTGGTGGCCAGCGTGCTCGCCGCCGGCGACCTGGATCCGACCTTCGTGATCGGCGGCCGCCTGAATTCGGCCGGCGCCAATGCGCGCCTGGGGCAGGGCGACTACATCGTGGTCGAGGCTGACGAATCCGACGCCTCGTTCTTGAATCTGCTGCCGGTGATGGCCATCGTGACCAATATCGATGCCGATCACATGGACACGTACGGGCACGACGTGGCGCGCCTGAAGAGCGCCTTCATCGAGTTCACGCAACGCCTGCCGTTCTACGGCAGCGCCGTGCTGTGCTCGGACGACGCCAATGTGCGCGAGATCATGCCCTTCGTGTCGCGGCCCATCACGACCTACGGCCTGAACGAAGAGGCGCAAGTGCGCGCCTATGAAGTGCAGCCGGAAGGCACGCGCATGCGCTTCAACGTACAGCGCACGCATCGCGACACTCTGTTGCCGCCCTTGCAGGTCGAACTGAACCTGCCGGGCCTGCACAACGTGCGCAACGCGCTGGCCGCGATCGCCGTGGCGACCGAGCTGGGCGTGGCCGACGATGCCATCTGCGAGGCGCTGTCCTCGTTCCGGGGCGTGGGCCGCCGCTTCACGCAGACGGGCGAATTCGCGGTGCCGGCCAATCATGGCGGCGGCACCTTCACCGTGATCGACGACTACGGCCATCATCCGGTGGAAATGGCGGCGACGCTGGCGGCCGCACGCGGCGCCTGGCCTGACCGCCGCATCGTGCTGGCCTTCCAGCCGCACCGCTATACGCGTACCCGCGACTGCTTCGAGGATTTCGTGCGCGTGCTGGGCACGGCAGACGCCGTGCTGCTGACCGAGGTCTATGCCGCGGGCGAGCCGCCGCTGGTGGCGGCCGACGGCCGGGCCTTGTCGCGCGCCTTGCGGGTGGCCGGCAAGGTCGAACCGGTGTTCGTCGAGGACGTGGCGGAACTGCCGCAGGCCGTGGTGGATTTCGTGCGCGACGGCGACGTAGTGATCGTTATGGGAGCGGGTTCGATCAGCAAGGTCCCCGCCCAAGTTGGAGAACTGGCATGAGCACGCAATTCGGCAAGGTAGGTGTGTTGTACGGCGGCCGTTCCGCCGAGCGCGAAGTGTCCCTGATGTCGGGCGCCGGCGTGCATCAGGCGCTGCTCAGTGCCGGTGTCGATGCACACCTGTTCGATACGGGCGAGCGCAGCCTGTCCGAGCTGGCAGCCCAGGGCTTTGACCGCGTGTTCATCGCCCTGCATGGCCGCTACGGCGAAGACGGCACCATCCAGGGCGCGCTGGAACTGCTGGGCATCCCCTACACCGGCAGCGGCCCGCTGGCGTCTGCGTTGGCCATGGACAAGACCATGACCAAGCGCGTCTGGCTGCAGCACGGCCTGCCCACGCCTGATTTTGAATTGCTGGACGCCGACACCGAGCTGCGTCTGGTGCCGGACCGCCTGAGCCTGCCGCTGATCATCAAGCCGCCGCACGAAGGTTCGACCGTGGGCATCACCAAGGTGGTGGGCTATTCCGACATGAAGGAAGCCTACGCCGCGGCCGCGCGTTTCGACGCCGAGGTGCTGGCCGAGCAGTTCATCACCGGCCGCGAGCTGACCGTGGCGGTGCTGGGCGGCGGCAAGACCGCCCGCGCGCTGCCGGTCATCGAGATCGCCGCGCCCGGCGGCAACTACGACTACGAGCACAAGTACTTCTCTGACGACACGCAGTACTTCTGCCCGGCCACGCTGCCGCCCGAAGTGGCCGCGGAAGTCGCCGAGATCGCGGTCAAGGCTTACCAGGCGCTGGGCTGCGAAGGCTGGGGCCGCGCCGATTTCATCCTCGACCGCGACAACCGGCCGTGGCTGCTGGAAATGAACACCTCGCCTGGCATGACCAGTCATTCACTCGTTCCCATGGCCGCCAAGGCGGTGGGAATCAGCTACGCCGAACTGTGCGTGGCGATCTTGTCCGAGGCTGCGTGCAAAGTGCACAGCCCGGCCCGCAACGCTTGACCCGGATACTCTGTGTGGAACGACGCTCGCACCACCAACCTGATCGCCAACACGCTGGCCGTGCTGGCGGTTTGCGCCATGCTCGTCGCGGGCGTGGTGTGGGTGGCGCAACGCCCGTTCTTCACGCTGCAGGCCATCGAGCTGGAATCGATGCCGGACACCGAGCTGCACTACGTGTCGACGGGGGCGGTGCGATCGGCGATCGCGGGCCGCTTCAAGGGCAACTTCTTCACGGTGGACCTGGACGACGCGCGCGAGATCTTCGAATCGGTGCCGTGGGTCCGGCACGCCACCGTGCGGCGGATCTGGCCCAACGTGCTGCGCGTGCGGATCGAAGAACAGCAGCCCCTGGCGCTGTGGAACGAGAACCAGATGATCAACACCTGGGGCGAGGCGTTCACGGCCAACACGGGCGAGGTGGACGACGAGACCGTGCTGCCGCAGTTCTCCGGTCCGGAGGGCTCCGAGTCGCTGGTCGTGCAGCGCTACGCCGAATTGGCGCGCTGGTTCGCTCCGCTGGACATGCACGTCACGCAGTTGGACCTGAGTCCGCGCTACGCCTGGCGCGTGGTGCTGTCCAACGGCATGTCGCTGGACCTGGGCCGCGATCCGGGCGCCGATGCGCCGGATCCGCATGGCCTGCCGGGTGCTTTGCCGTTCGCGGCCCGTATTCAACGTTTTGTGCAGGCGTGGCCCGCCGTGGCGGGGCGCCTGGAAGGGCGCACCGTAACGCAGGCCGATTTGCGCTATCCCAATGGTTTCGCCCTGGCGCTGGCCCCGTTGCCGCCGTCGGAAACCAAATCCAAATCCATACCGAAACCTCCCAAGAAACGCTAACGCCATGACCCGTGACATCAAGGACCTTATCGTCGCCCTCGATATCGGCACCAGCAAGGTGGTGGCTGTGGTGGCTGAAATTTTGCCTGAAGGGCGATTCGAAGTGCTGGGCCTCGGCCAGCACGAATCGCGCGGCATGCGCAAGGGCGTGGTCGTCAATATCGAGACCACTGTGAATTCCATTCAGCGCGCGCTTGAGGAAGCCGAGCTGATGGCAGATTGCAAGATTCGCGACGTCTACACCGGCATTGCCGGCAGCCATATCCGCAGCTTCAATTCCAGCGGCATGGTCGCCGTGAAGGACAAGGAAGTCACCGCCACCGACGTTGCCCGCGTCATCGAGACCGCCAAGGCGGTGAACATCCCGACCGACCAGCAGGTGTTGCACGTGCTGACGCAGGAGTTCATCGTCGACGGCCAGGAAGACATCCGCGAGCCCATCGGCATGAGCGGCCTGCGCCTGGAAGTGCGCGTGCATATCGTGACGGGCGCGGTCAGCGCGGCCCAGAACATCGTGAAGTGCGTGCGCCGCTGCGGCCTGGAAGTGCAGGACCTGATCCTGCAGCCCCTGGCCTCCAGCCTGGCCGTGCTGACCGCAGATGAAAAAGAGCTCGGCGTCGTGCTGGTCGACATCGGCGGCGGCACCACCGACGTGGCCATCTTCACCGGCGGCGCGATCCGCCACACCGCCGTGCTGCCCATTGCCGGCGACCAGATCACCAACGACATCGCCGCGATGCTGCGCACGCCCACGCCCGATGCCGAGGAAATCAAGCTGCGTTACGGCGTGGCCAAGCAGGTGCTGGCCAGCCCGGACGAGTCCGTGGAAGTGCCGGGCCTGGGCGACCGCGGTCCGCGCCAGGTCAAGCGCCAGGCGCTGGGCGCGGTGATCGAGCCGCGCGTGGAAGAGCTGTTCACGCTGGTGCAGCAGGTCGTGCGCGACTCCGGCTACGAGGACCTGCTGGCTTCCGGCGTGGTCCTGACCGGCGGCTCGGCGCAATTGCCCGGCATGATCGAACTGGCCGAGGACGTGTTCCTCAAGCCGGTGCGCGTGGCGGTGCCCGAATACGAAGGCAGCCTGGCCGATGTGATGCGCAATCCGCGCTTCTCGACGGTGATGGGCTTGTTGCAGGAAGCACGGATGCAGCGCGTGCGCGGCCGCAAGGTCGCCGCCCAGACAGGCAATTTCAAGAGCCTGCTGGCGCGCATGAAGGAATGGTTCATGAACTGAGTTGTAAAGGGCAGGTTGGGGCCTGTCCTTGGTGCGGTTCGCAGCGGTATCGCGGGCCGGGCCAGAAGAGGGGAGGCGCTTCAAACCCGTTGCGGGCCCGTCCGGCGACGAGTTTGAGGCGATTCACAAAACATAGGTTGGTTGGGGAATTTTTGTGATTTGCGAAATCGGACTTGTGAGGGAGTCATCATGATGAACTTTGAGATGCTTGAGAACAACACCAAAGGGACCGTTATCAAGGTCGTTGGTGTGGGCGGTGCGGGCGGCAATGCCGTGGCGCACATGATTCGCAGCGGTGTGCATGGCGTGGATTTCATCTGCGCCAACACCGATGCGCAGGCACTGGCGGCGACCAACGCCCCGGTGCAGATCCGTCTGGGCCGCACTGGCCTGGGCGCGGGCGCCAAGCCCGAGCAGGGACGTGCGTCGGCTGAAACCGCGCGCGAGGAGATCCGTGCCGCGCTGAACGGCGCACACATGGTCTTCATTACCGCCGGCATGGGCGGTGGCACCGGCACCGGCGCAGGTCCGGTCGTGGCCGAAGTCGCCAAGGAACTGGGCATCCTGACCGTGGGCGTGGTCACCAAGCCCTTCACCTTCGAAGGCAACAAGCGCCTGAAGATGGCCGAGGACGGTATCTCGGAATTGGCCAAGCACGTGCATTCGCTCATCGTGGTGCTCAACGAGAACCTCTATGAACTGATGGACGAGGACGCGACGCAGGAAGACTGCTTCCGTTCCGCCGACGATATCCTGCACAACGCTTGCGCAGGCATCGCCGAAATCATCAACGTCGAAGGTAACGTCAACGTCGACTTCGAAGACGTCAAGACGATCATGGGTGAGCAGGGCCAGGCCATGATGGGCACGGCGTCGGCTTCGGGTGCAGACCGCGCCCGCGTGGCCGCCGAGCACGCCATTGCTTGCCCGCTGCTGGAAGGCGTGGACCTGAACGGCGCTCGCGGCGTGCTGGTCAACATCACCGCCAGCCGCTCGCTGAAGATGCGCGAAACGCGCGAAATCATGGAAACGATCCGCAGCTACGCTTCGGACGACGCGACCGTGATCTTCGGCACCGCCTACGACGAAACCATGGGCGAAAACCTGCGCGTGACCGTGGTCGCGACCGGCCTGGGCCGTGCGCAAGCGCGTCCGCAGCTGGTGCAGAACACCGCTGAAGTGCTGCGTACCGGCACCGACAACATGCCCATGGGCACGATGCCGGCTGGCGGTCAAGGCGATTACCGCAATCTGGACATGCCGTCTGTCATGCGCAATCCGCGCAGCCAGGCGTCGGCTCAGGTGCGTGCTCTGGAAAGCTCGGGTATGGATCATTTCGACATCCCGGCATTCCTGCGCAAGCAAGCGGATTGAACCTAAGAGCCGATTTTCGGCTCTAAACGCACTCCCTCATCTCCGGCTTGCCTGTCCCCACAGGCAAGCCGGAGACAGAGCGGTCCGTGTTTCCCTTGCACGGTTTCAATAAGGGACGGAGGTATCGGTCGATCCGGACGCCGCATGGCGCCAGGGATCGGACAGCGTTACAATACGTCAGTTACGCCGGCAATCTGCTTGTCTTCTTGCCGGCTTCCTGGCTCAAAAACACCAAAGTCTCATGTTCCGACAGCGCAGCATTCAGAATCTCGTCCGCACGACAGGCGTCGGCGTCCACTCCGGACGGCGGGTCGAGCTCACCTTGCGCCCGGCACAACCGAATACGGGCATCGTTTTCCACCGCGTCGATCTGCCGCAGGTCGTGGACCTGCCCGCGCAGGCCACTGGCGTCGGCGACACGCGCATGGCATCGGTGCTGCAGCAGGGCAATGTCCGCGTGTCGACGGTGGAACACCTCATGTCGGCCCTGGCCGGCCTGGGCATCGACAACCTGCATATCGACCTCACTGCCGAAGAAGTCCCCATCATGGACGGCAGTGCGGCCACGTTTGTCTATCTGTTGCGCTCGGCGGGCATCGTCGAGCAGAACGCGCCCAAGCAATTCATCCGCGTCCTGAAGCCGGTGGAAGTGCGCGAAGGCGAAGGCCGCAACGAGAAATGGGCGCGCCTGGAACCCCACGAGGGCTACGCGCTGGCGTTCTCGATCGATTTCCGCCACCCCGCCATCGACTCCACGGCCAATTTCGCCGAGATCGATTTCGCCACGCATTCGTATGTGCGTGAAATTGCCCGTGCGCGCACCTTTGGTTTCGTCAACGAAGTCGAGGCCCTGCGCTCCATGGGCCTGGCCCGCGGCGGCAGCTTGGACAACGCCATCGTCATGGACGAGTACCGCGTGCTCAACAGCGACGGGCTGCGCTACGACGACGAATTTGTAAAACACAAGATCCTGGACGCCATCGGCGACCTGTATCTGTTGGGCAAGCCCCTGGTGGCGCGCTACGTCGCGTGCAAGTCGGGCCATGGCCTGAACAACCAGTTGGCCCGCGCGCTGCTGGAACAGCGCGACGCCTGGGAACTGATCACCTACGAATCCCAGGCTGAGGCGCCGCAGGCGTTTCGCCACGAGTGGCAACTGGCCTGAGGGCTGGGTAAGGGTCACGTCCTACCCGCTGACGCGGCCCCATTAAGCGGCGACAAGGGCGGACCGGCAAAGCCGGCTCCGCGACGTCCGCACCCTCATTGTGCGCGGCCAGGCTCCTGGGGGGCTGCCCGAGGAGGGTGACGGCTGTCATCCCCTAGCGCTTAAGGTGCAAACCGGCGGCAAACCATAGGATGGATCCGTCCGACAACTTGGTTTCGCTTCGTTTCCGGACCTCCCGGATCACGGACAACGCTGCCGGCTTCAGCTACTCTTGTGGTGCTTCAGCAGCTTGGCGACCGCGTCGGCCAGAGGTCCGGGCCGCAGGTTGTCGTGCAGTGACTCGAATGCGCCCAGGGCGGTGTCGCCCAGCGGTTGCGCCTCTTTGGGAGGGCGCGGCTGGCGGGCGCCGGGTTTGGGCAAACCCGCTTGTACCTTGACGGCGATTTCGTTAAGGTTCCAGCCTTGGTCTGCCAGGGTCCGCGCTATGCGCGGAGCCAATTGACGCATCTTGGCCGCATGCGCGGCACTAGGCACCACCAGGTGCAGGCACTGGTTTTCCAGTTTGCCCACCTGGCACACGGCGCCCAGCGGGGCGGGCAGAACCGCCGCCACCGCGTACTGGATTTGCAAGTGCTTGCGGGCGGTCGCCAGAACGCCGGCGCCCCGCATGTCATGACCCAGCCATCCCAGGGCGGTATCTTCTTTCCGCCGGCTGGAACTGGAACGTTGACGGTATGAAGTGGGTCTATTCATGCCGGCTCTAAGAATTAGGAAGCAAACCTTGAAAATCGTGATTATGCACGCCCGCGACGGGCGGGACGGGCATTTCACCCTGGGCGGCGCGCGCCTCGCGCTGTTCATGGGGGGCGCCTTGATCACGGCCGCCATCTTTGGCGCCGCCTTACAACGATACCTTACTCCGATCCTGCCGGCCGTACATGCCGTGGGTTGGCCCCTGGCGGGCCAGCCCGGGCGCGACGCCGATTTCCTGCGCGGCAACATGAATCTGCTGGCCGCCAAGGTCGGGGCGTTGCAGGCCAAGCTGGTAAGCATCGACGGATTGGGCCAGCGCGTGGCCAAGGTGGCCGGCGTGGCTTACACCGATCCCGAGCTGGCCAAGCAACTGGCCGTGGCGCAGCCCGAGGCGCTGACTCAGCCCGAAGCCACCCAGGTCATGGACGATCTGTTCACTGACCATCCGCCGCCCAGCGCGGCCTCGGCCGAGGCGCTGGGCCGCCAGCTCGACGAGATCCAGGCCAGGCTGGCCCAGCAGTCGGACAACCTGAAGCTGCTGGACGCGGCGCTGACCAAGCGCTCGGCGGACCAGGCGCGCATGCCGACCGCCATGCCTATCACCGACTACCCCTATCTCAGTTCGTCGTATGGCTGGCGCCGCAACCCCGTGACGGGCCGCAGCGCCATGCACGAAGGCCTGGATTTCGCCGCGCCTCCGGGGACGCCCATCCTGGCGGCTTCCGGCGGCGTCGTGCTGGAATCCAAGTTCCAGCCGGGCTACGGCAATATGGTCGAGATTGATCACGGCGATGGCCTGATCACCCGCTACGCCCACGCGTCTTCCCTGATGGTGAAGCAGGGGCAGTTGGTCGAACGCGGCCAGCAAGTGGCGCGCGTGGGCAGTTCTGGCCGTTCCACCGGCCCGCATTTGCACTTCGAAGTCCGTCTGGCCGGGCAGCCGCTGGACCCGCGCCTGTTCCTGGGACCGCACCAGACCGCGCCGCCCTCCGCGGTGGCGCACGCCGCCCAGTGAACCTGGGCGGTCCGCGCCGGTCAAACAGGCCGGCAGTGCTACCCTGGCCATAGGTTCAGGCTATTGCGCTCCATGTGCGTTAAACTGGTTCGTTTCCCAGCGGACCCCCGCTCAACCAATAACATCAAGTCACGGGTGACGCTGCTCCGGCCTTTCGTGGGCGCGGCGTGGCTCGTGCGGCCGACATACGCATGGTTTCTCTGCTCAAAAAACTCATAGGCAGCCGCAACGACCGGCTGCTTAAGCAGTATCGCAAGCTGGTAACCCAGATCAACGGGTTCGAACCCAAGATCTCCGCGCTCTCCGACGCGGAGCTGGCGGCCAAAACCGAGGAATTCCGTTCCCGTCACGCCCAGGGCACATCCCTGGACGACCTGCTGCCCGAAGCCTTCGCGGTTGTGCGCGAAGCGGGCAAGCGGGTGTTCGGCATGCGCCACTTCGACGTGCAGATGCTGGGCGGGATCGCCCTGCACAGCGGCAAGATCGCCGAAATGCGCACGGGCGAAGGCAAGACCCTGATGGCGACGCTGCCGGTCTACCTGAACGCGATCGCCGGCAAGGGCGTGCACGTGGTCACGGTGAACGACTACCTGGCCCGCCGCGACGCCGAATGGATGGGGCGCCTGTACCACTTCCTGGGCCTGAGCACGGGCGTGGTGGTGCCGCAGCAGCCCAACGAGGAAAAGAAGGCGGCTTATCTCGCCGACATCACCTACGGCACCAACAACGAATTCGGCTTCGACTACCTGCGCGACAACATGGAATACCGTGTTGAAGACCGTCGCCAGCGCGGCCTGTTCTACGCCATCGTCGACGAAGTGGACTCGATCCTGATCGACGAGGCCCGCACGCCGCTGATCATCTCCGGTCAGGCCGAAGACCACACCGAACTCTACGTCCGCATGAACGCGGTGCCGCCGCTGCTCAAGCGCATGGCGCACGAGCCCAAGCCGCAGGAGCCGGAACCCGAAGGCGACTACTGGGTCGACGAAAAGAGCCAGCAGGTCTATCTGTCCGAAGCCGGGCACGAGAACGCCGAAGGCATCCTGTCGCGCCTGGGCATCCTGCCGGAAGGCGAGTCGCTGTACGACCCGCGCCACATCGCGCTGATGCACCACCTGATGGTGGCGCTGCGCGCCAACACGCTGTTCTTCCGCGACCAGCAGTACGTGGTGCAGGACGGCGAAGTGGTGATCGTCGACGAATTCACCGGCCGCCTGATGGTGGGCCGCCGCTGGTCCGACGGCCTGCACCAGGCGGTCGAGGCCAAGGAAGGCGTGAAGATCCAGCACGAGAACCAGACGCTGGCGTCGATCACGTTCCAGAACTACTTCCGCATGTACGAAAAGCTGTCCGGCATGACCGGCACGGCGGATACGGAAGCCTACGAATTCCAGGAAATCTACGGGCTTGAAACGGTCATCATCCCGACCAACAAGCCCATGGTCCGCAAGGACCAGAACGATCAGGTCTTCAAGACCGACGGCGAAAAGTACAACGCCATTCTCGATGACATCCGGGACTGCCACGAACGCGGCCAGCCGGTGTTGGTGGGCACCACCAGCATCGAGAACTCCGAGCTGCTGTCGGGCCTGCTGAAGAAGGCCAAGCTGCCGCACGAAGTGCTGAACGCCAAGCAGCACGCCCGCGAAGCCGAGATCGTCGCCGAAGCCGGCAAGCCGGGCCACATCACCATCGCCACCAACATGGCGGGCCGCGGCACCGACATCGTGCTGGGCGGCAGCGTCGACAAGCAGGTCGACCTGATCCGCGCCGACGAGGCGCTGTCCGATGCCGAAAAGAGCGCCCGCATCGAGAAGGTGCGCGCTGAATGGAAGCCGCTGAACGAGCAGGTCAAGGCCGCTGGCGGCCTGCGCATCATCGGCACCGAGCGCCACGAATCGCGCCGTATCGACAACCAACTGCGTGGCCGTGCCGGCCGCCAGGGCGATCCGGGCTCGTCGCGCTTCTACCTGTCGCTGGAAGACTCGCTGATGCGCATCTTCGCGGGCGACCGCGTACGCGCCATCATGGAACGCCTGAAGCTGCCCGAGGGCGAGCCCATCGAGGCAGGCATGGTGACGCGTTCGATCGAGACCGCGCAGCGCAAGGTGGAAGGCCGCAACTTCGACATCCGCAAGCAATTGCTGGAGTACGACGACGTCGCCAACGACCAGCGCAAGGTGCTGTATTCGCAGCGCAACGATGTGCTGGAAGCGGCCAGCGTGGGCGCCACCGTGCAGAACCTGCGCGATGCCGCCGTGACCGAGATGTTCAACACCTACGTGCCGCCGGAATCGGTGGAAGAGCAGTGGGACGTGCCGGCGCTGCAGAAGGCGCTGGAGGCGGACTGGCACCTGCAGCTGCCGCTGACGGAAATGCTGGAAAAGGAAACCAACCTTACCGACGACGAGCTGCGCGAACGCGTGGTGGGCGCCGCGCGCGACGCCTATCAGGCCAAGATCGACCAGGTGGGCACGGAATCCTGGTCGCAGTTCGAGCGTTCGATCATGCTGCAGGCGATCGACACCCACTGGCGCGAGCACCTGTCGGCGCTGGATTATCTGCGCCAGGGCATCCATCTGCGCGGCTATGCGCAGAAGAATCCCAAGCAGGAATACAAGCGCGAAGCCTTCGAGCTGTTCTCGGGCATGCTGGACCGCATCCGCGACGACGTGGTCCGGGTGCTGATGACGGTGCGCGTGCAGTCGCAGGAACAGGTCGAACAGGCCGAGGCCGAAGCGGCTCAGCCGCACGTGCAGAACGTGCAGTACCACCATTCCGACTACGACGAAGCGCTGGCCCAGTCCGAGCCGGAAAGCGGCGCCCAGCCCGTGCGCAATGCCTTGCCCAAGGTCGGCCGCAACGACCCGTGCCCTTGCGGCAGCGGCAAGAAGTACAAGCAGTGCCACGGCAAGCTCGTCTGATCCAGGAGCCATCATGCTGCATTCCGTCGGCCGCACTGAATTCGACCATGCCGTGGTCATGGTGCGCGACCGGCTGGATGCGCTGGCCCCGCATTTCGAACGCCAAGGCTTCCAGCTCAGCGACAAGGCGGTGCACAACCTGGGGTCGTGCAACCGGCTGATCGTGCTGGAAGGCACCTATGTCGAACTGCTGGGCTGGCCGCCCGGCGCGCCACCCGCCCGCAAGGAAATCGCCGACTCGCCGTTCGGGCTAGAGGCGCTGGTGTTCCGCACCTACGACGCCGAAGCCACCCGCGAGCGCCTGCTGGCGGCCGGGTTCGCCGTCAACCCGGTCCAGGAACTGAGCCGTCCCGCCATGCTGGATGGTCAGGAAGTCCAGGCCCGCTTCCACACCGTGCGTTTCGCCGAGCAGCCCTTGCCCGGCATCCGCATGTATTTCTGCCGCCATCTGACGCCCGAATGCGTGTGGTCGCCTGAACTCATGGCGCATCCCAACGGCGCGCGCAGCCTGCTGCGCATCGATGCCCGGGCGCCCGACGCGCGCGCGGTCGCCGAGCGCCTGGCGCTGGTGGCCGGCGTGGGCGCCGAAACCGCAAGCGGCGGCTGGGACGTGCCGCTGGCAAACCTGCGCATCCATGTGAGCCAGGATGCGGCAGCGGCGGGGCCCACGCTTTCGACGCTGACCCTGGAAAACAAGGACGGCGCCCACTACACGCTGGATACCGGCCTGTAAGCGCCAGGCGATACCCGCCGCCGCAAGAACAAACCGCCCGCAACGTTCCGCGTTGCGGGCTTTTTTTCGCCCCACGTTTGCCGATCCGCGGCGCCTGAGGGTAGGGCCGGCGGCAGTCCGCGTTCGGGGAAACCCGGGTTGTTGCTCAAAGTGTATGCACTTTAGTATGCAGTTCATTCCCGACGATTCAACCGAACCCAGGTGATCCGGCATGACGCAATCCTCAATCGCAATCCGGCCCGCGGCGCGCACCAAGGAAGCGCAGGCGGAGCTGTACGGCGCGGTCAAGGCCATGGCCGTGCGTTTCGAATTCAAGCCCGGCGAGCGCATCAACGAGGTGGAGCTGGCGCGCAGGCTGAACGTCAGCCGCACGCCGCTACGCGAGGTGCTGAACCAGCTGATGGTCGAAGGTTTCCTGACCCGGTCAGTCAACCGCGGCTTTATTGCCCGCCTGCTCGACGCCAAGCAGATCCACAGCCTCTACGAGTACCGCGCCGTGCTGGAGGCCGGCATCGTGCGCGCGGCCTGCGAGCGCGCCAGCGACGAAGAGCTGGCCAGCCTGCGCGAATTCGTCGAGCGCTCCCGCGACGTATCCGAGGACAGCGACGCCACCCGCCTGCTGGAACTGGACGAGGCCTTCCATCTGACGCTGGCGCGCTACTCGCGCAACGAGGAATTCGTGCGCGCGCTGGAAAGCGTCAACGCCCGCATCCACTTCGTGCGCTGGATCGACATGCAGCAAGGGCGCCGCCGCCATACCCAGGGCGAACACCTGCGTATCGTCGAGGCGCTGCAGCGGCGTGACGTCGACGCCTTGCCGGGCCTGATGAGCGCGCACATCGGCCGCCGCCTGGACCAGATCACCGACGTCATACGCACGGGTTTTTCCACGATTTACATGCGGGACCAGGCCGAACCCGCCACGGCAGCGCCGGCCAACACCATACAAGCAGGGGAAAAGCTATGAATCACGGGATAAAGCGCGGACTGGCTGCGCTATGCATGCTGTCCGCCACCGCAGGCGCCTTCGTCGCCGCGCCGGCTGCTGCCGCGGAAGAGCGGCCGCTGGTGCTGGTCGTGCCGTATCCGCCAGGAGGCAGCACCGACATCCTGGCGCGCATCCTGCAGCCGCGCCTGTCTCAGCAGTTGGGCGGCCGCGCCGTCGTGGTCGAGAACCGGCCGGGGGCGGCTAGCCAGATCGCCACCGCCTTCGTGGCGCGCGCCGAACCCGACGGCAATACGCTGTTGGTCAGCTTCGACAACCACGGCATCAACCCTGCGGTGAAGCCCAAGCTGCCCTACGACACGTTCAAGGACTTCGTCGCCATTTCGCAGACGGTGCGCTTTCCGCTGGTGCTGGGCGCCAACCCCAGCGTGCCGGGGAACAACCTGAAGGAATTCCTGGCCGCGGCCGCCAAGCAGCCGCCCAACAAGTTCAATTACGCATCCACCGGCGTGGGCTCGCTGAACCATCTGGCGCCCGAAGAACTCAAGCGCCTGTCGAAGGTCGAGTTGCTGCATGTGCCCTACGGCGGCGGCGGACCGGCCATCCAGGCGGTGGTGGGCGGGCAGGCCAGCATGACCTGGCTGAGCTTCGCCGCCCTGCGCGGCCAGATCCAGGCCGGCAAGATCAAGCCGCTGGCGGTGGCGGGCGACAAGCGCCTGCCCGATCTGCCCAACGTGCCGACCGTGGCGGAATCCGGCTTCCCCGGCTTTGTCGCCTATTCCTGGAGCGGCATGTTCGCGCCCAAGGGCACGCCGGAAGCAACGGTGAAAAAGCTGACCGCAGACTTCAAGGCCGTGCTGGCCGACCCGGAAATCCGCAAGAAGGTGACGGACGCGGGCTTCGAAATCGTGGCCTCCGACGGCCCGGCGCTGGACGCCTACGTGAAGTCGGAATACGACCGCTGGAGCGCCTTCATCAAGAGCAGCAACATCAATCTGGACAACTGAACGGCGCGCGGCCTGGCGCAGGAGCGCCCGGCCGCGGCACGTGCAACACAAGTGGAGATGACATGGAAAACATGACCGGCGCCGAAGCCATGGTGCGCATGCTGCAGCACAACGGCGTCAAGCACATATTCGGCCTGTGCGGCGATACCAGCCTGCCGTTCTACGACGCGCTGTACCGGCTGGACCACGGCATGCAGCACATCCTGACGCGCGACGAGCGCAGCGCCGGCTACATGGCGGACGCCTATGCCCGCGTGACCGGCAAGGTCGGCGTGTGCGAAGGCCCCAGCGGCGGCGGCGCGACCTACCTGCTGCCCGGCCTGGTGGAGGCCAACGAATCGTCCATCCCGGTGCTCGGCATCACCTCGGACGTGGCGGTGGGCTCGCGCGGCAAGTACCCGTTGACCGAGCTGGACCAGGAAGCGCTGTACCGTCCGCTGACCAAGTGGAACCGCACCATCGACCGCGCCGACCAGATCCCCGGCATGGTGCGCGCGGCCTTCCGCGCCATGACGACCGGCAAGCCCGGCGCCACCCATCTGTGCTTTCCGTACGACGTGATGAAGCAGCAGGTCGATGCGTCCGATGTCTGGGCCCAGCCCGAACATGGGCGTTTCCCGGCGATGCGCTACGCGCCGGATCCCCTGGACGTTGCGCGCGCCGCGCAGCGGCTGGTCAGCGCGCGGGCGCCGGTGATCATCTGCGGCGGCGGCGTGGTCATCGCCGGCGCCAGCGGCGCCTTGCAGGAACTGGCCGAAGCGCTCAAGGCCGCGGTCTGCGTGACCGTGAGCGGGCAGGGCAGCCTGGCCGACAATCATCCCCTGAATGCGGGCGTGGTCGGCTCCAACGGCGGGGTGATGGCGACGCGCGACGTGGTGGCCGCGGCCGACGTGGTGCTGTTTGTCGGCTGCCGCGCGGGCTCCACCTCGACCGAGCACTGGCGCTTCCCCAACCGCAACGTGCCGATTCTGCATATCGACATCGATCCCATGGTGATTGGCGCCAACTACCTGACCGAAGTCGGCATGGTGGGCGATGCCAAGCTGGCGCTGGAAGCCCTGGGCGTCGAGGTGGAGGCGCGTCTGGCGCATCGTCCTTCGGACGCGGCCGATGGCGCGGTGCTGGCCGGCCGCGCCAAAGAGGCGCGCCGGGCGCAGCTGGAACCGTTGGCGAACAGCCTGGACGCGCCCATCCGCCCGGAGCGCGTGGTGCAATCCTTGAACCGCCTGCTGCCCGACGACGCGGTGGTCTGCGCCGACCCCGGCACGCCTTGCCCGTATTTTTCCGCCTACTACGACGTGTCGCGCCCTGGCCGGCACTTCATCACCAACCGCGCGCACGGCGCGTTGGGCTTTTCCATGTCGGCCGCCCTGGGCGCCTGGGTGGGGCGGCCCCAGTCCAAGTGCGTCTCGGTGATGGGCGACGGCAGCTTCGGCTTCACGGTGGGCGAACTGGAAACCATCGTGCGGCACAAGGCGCCGCTGCTGATGGTGGTGTTCTCGAACTCGGTCTATGGCTGGATCAAGGCCAGCCAGAAGGCGGGCTACGACAAGCGCTACTACAGCGTGGACTTCAACCGCACCGACCACGCCCGCATCGCCGAGGCCTATGGCGTGAAGGCCTGGCGCGTGGAGGATCCGTCCAAGCTGGATGCCGCCATCAAGGCAGCGATGGAGCATGATGGCCCGGCGCTGATCGACGTGGTGGCGCAGCCCCTGCAGGATGCGGCCGCGCCGGTCAGCCAGTGGATGGGTTGACGCTGTCGACCAGGTGATTGACGCCGGTGCAGAGGTCGTCCCGGGCCACGCCGTAGATATGCAGCGATACGGCGATGTCCGGGCCGGCATTGCCCAGCCGGTGGATCTGGCGCAGTCCCTGCGTGGCGGTGACGATGTCGCCCGGATGGCGGGCCACCGTGCCGCAGGCCCGGGCGATGGCGGACTCCTGATCCCAGCGGTAGTGGGTTTCGGTGAGTGCGCCCTGCAGCACCTGGTAGGTGCACCAGGTCTTGTGGCCATGCACCGGGCTGAATTGGCCGGGGCGCCAGATCAGGTAGGCCATGGTGAAGGCCCCATGCGGATCGGCGTAGGCGATATGGCGGGTGTAGGACTCGGCCCGTCCGCCGCGCAGCTCCGCGGGCAGGTTGCACAGCATGTCGCCGGCGTTGGCGACGCTGGCGGCCAGGTCGCGCAGCAGCGCGCGCGCGGCGTTCAGTTGGGCCGCCTGCACTGATGCGCATAGCGCTTGCAGGTCGCCGCCGGCGAGTTGGATGGAAGACATGGCAGGCCTCCAGGCAGAGTTTCCATGGTAGGAGCTTGCGCTGGAATGCCTTTGCCAAATCGGGCGCATCAGGGGCGAGGATTGGAAAAAAATTCCATCCCGCCAGGGAGCCCGGCGCTCCTATACTGGTCTGATTGGGCGTAACGCTGCGCCGGGCAGCGCAATGACAGGAGAGTCAGGCATGGATCTGGGGATCAGCGGCAAGACGGCACTGGTATTCGGCGGCAGCCGCGGCATGGGCCGGGCGTGCGCCCTGCAACTGGCGCGGGAAGGCGTGGCGGTCACGATCGCCGCCCGCAACCCGGCCACGCTGGAGCAGGCCGCGGCCGAGATATCCCATGAAACCGGAATAGGGGTGGGCTGGGTGTCGGCCGACCTGACGCAGACGCATGGCCGGGACGCGGCCATGGCCGCCTGTCCCCACCCGGACATCCTGATCAACAACGCGGACGGTCCGTTGCCGGGCGACTTCCGCAACTGGAGCCACGACGACTGGATCGCCGCGCTGGACGCCATGATGTTGGGACCCATCGACATGATCCGGCGGGTCGTGGACGGGATGACGGAGCGGCGCTTCGGGCGCATCGTGAACATCGTGTCGCGCAGCGTGAAGGCGCCGCATGCTGAACTCGGCTTGTCCAATGGTGCGCGTTCGGGCCTGGTCGGCTTCGTCAGCGGCCTGGCGCGCCAGACCGTGCGCCATAACGTCACCATCAACAATCTGCTGCCCGGCGCCTTCGCCACGGATGCGCAGGTCAGGCACATACAAGGCATGCTGGAACAGTCCGACGGCAAGAGCTTCGAGCAGCTCTGGGACGAGCGCGGACGCGCCAACCCGGCGGGCCGCTATGGCCAGCCCGAGGAACTGGGCGCCCTGTGCGCCTATGTCTGTTCCGCGCAGGCCGGCTACATGACCGCGCAGAACATCCTGATCGATGGCGGCGGCTACCCCGGGACCTACTGAAGTCCGGCGGCGCAGGCTGGACGCGGGCAGGCGGAACAGGCAACATTGGGGCCGATCCAGCCGAGGAAACCCATGGACCAGACGGACATCAAGATACTGGCCTTGCTGCAGAAGGACGCCACCTGTTCGGTCGCCGAGATCGCCGAGCAGGTGCATCTGTCCGTCACGCCGTGCTGGCGCCGCATCCAGAAGCTGAAGGATGACGGCGTCATCGCCCGCAACGCCATCTTGCTGGATCCCCGCGCGCTGGGCCTGAACCTGACGGTGTTCGTGTCCATCAAGACCAGCCAGCACAACGAGAAATGGACCCAAAGCCTGATCAACGCCGTGATGGCTCTGCCCAACGTGGTGGAGTTCCACCGCATGGCGGGCGACGTCGATTATTTGCTCAAGGTCGTGGTCGAGGACATGGCGGCCTATGACCGCTTCTACCGCCGCCTGATCGCCGCCGTGGACCTGCTGGACGTCAGCGCCAGCTTCTCAATGGAAGTCATCAAAAGCACCACCGAATTGCCGCTGAACGCGGTGTAGGCGGGCGCGCGCAATTTTTTTCCCAAGGCAGGGGCCGCCGGGGATGCAAATTCCATTCGGCCCGCCGGCCGGCCTGCATCACGCAATTCTTTTGCGCAGGCTACGGCGTAGGATATCCCCACTCCCATCATGGGATGAATCGGGATATCAGAGGACCCTATGTCGTTGGCAGTACCCGCCGGCTGCGCCGGTACGGCAAATTCGCGGCGCGCGCTTTCGGTGGATGACCTGCTGGTCGGCTGGAACGGCGTCGACGACCTGTGGGTGTTCGCCTACGGCTCCCTGATATGGCATCCCGGTTTCGCCTGGCGCGAACGCCGGCTGGCGACGGTCCGCGGCTACCACCGGTCCCTATGTCTGTGGTCGCACGACCATCGCGGCTCGCCCGACAATCCCGGCCTGGTGTTCGGCCTGGACCGCGGCGGCTGCTGCCGCGGCGTGGCTTTCCAGATTGCCGCGTGTGACGTGCCGGGGGTGTTCCAGGCGCTGTGGCTCCGCGAAATGGTCACCGGCGCGTACTCGCCCCGCTGGCTCACCTGTCATACGGAGGCCGCGCCGGTGCGCGGGCTGGTATTCCTGTTGAACCGGGCCTGCCAGGAGTACGCGGCGGGCATCAGCGACGACCGCCTGCTGGCGTCGGTGCGCAATGCCGTGGGCCATTCGGGGCCTTGCCTGGATTACGTTGTGGAGACCGAGCGCGCGCTGCGCGCGCACGGCATCGACGATTGGCGCCTGGGCGATCTGGTGCGCAAGCTGGGCCAGGCCTTCTGAGGCCTGGGGGCGCGTCAGAAGCGCCAGCGGCCAAACATGAACAGCACATTGCCCGCGCCAGCGGAGCCTGGAATGTAGGTCGCGTATAGCATCGTGTCCTTGTAGCTGGCGCTCACCAGCGGCAGGATGCCGGGAAACGGCACGTAGCTCATGATGTCGTGGCGCGCCGTCAGGAAGACGGTGTAGCCCGCGCCCAGGCGGAAGTTCTCGCTGACTCGTCCGATCTTCAGGAAGCCGTAGCCGGCGATGGGTTCTATCTTGCTGTGCGAATCCAGGAAGGCCATGGCGTACAGGCCTTGCCAGTCGCCGTCTTCGTCGTAGATGCTGCGGCCGTAGCCGCCGCCCCAGGCCAGCTCGTTGAAGCTGTCGATCTTCTCTTTGCTGTAGGTGGCCCGGTTGTGCCAGGAGTAGCCGGTTATGTAGAGGTCATTGCCGCCCTCGGTCCAGATCTGGTCCAGACGGTTGCAGGCCGACTGGGCCCAGGAGGGCATGCTGTCACAGGCTTGGGCGGTGGCGGTGAAGGTAGCGAGCAGCAGGCAAAGGAGTGCCGCCCGGAATCTTGCGGTCATTGTGGGCGCTGAAAGGGTGAAGATGACAATCCCATTACTGTAATGGAAGGGGCGTCATCAACCCTGTCAGCTAGCTGTCAAGCAGGCGCCGCCAGAGGGAAGCCGTTTTTTCTTGCTGTTGTATCCGGACTACAGCAGGAAGATCGTCGCCAGGCCCAGAAAGATGAAGAACCCCAGCGAATCGGTGGCGAAGGTCAGCAGCACGGAAGAACCCATCGCCGGATCCTTGCCGAAGCGGGCGCGCACCATCGGCACCAGCACGCCCACCGACGCGCCGACCAGCATGTTGCAGATCATGGCGGCCATCATCACCAGGGCGATCGATAACGAGTGCGAGATCGCCCAGGCGAACAAGGCGGCGACCAGGCTGCCGCAAAGCCCCACCATCAAGGTGACCAAGAGCTCGCGCTTGACCAGCTGCCACAGGTTGCGGCCGGTGATGCGGCCCATGGCCAGGGCCCGGATGATCAGGGTCATGGTCTGGTTGCCGGAGTTGCCGCCGATGCCGGCCACGATGGACATCAGAAACGCCAGGATCACGATCTGGCTGACCGTGCCCTCGAACTGGGAGGCCACGAAGGATGCCGTGGCGGCGGTACAGAGGTTGAACAGCAGCCAGGGGGCGCGGTTGCGCAGGGCCGTGGAGACCGGCGCGAAGATGTCTTCTTCCTGCAGACCGGCGCGCGACAGCGCCTGTTCCTGGGAGTCCTCGCGCATCACGTCCACCACGTCGGCGATGGTCACGCGGCCGATCAGGCGGCCCTGGTCGTCCATGACCGGCGCGGAGACCAGGTCATAGCGTTCGAAGGCGCCGGCGGCGTCGGCGTCGGAGTCTAGCGGGTTGAGCGCCAGGAAATCCGAGTTCATGACGGCGCGCACTTCGGTTTCGGGCTCGCTGACCAGCAGCTTGGACAGGGGCAGGATGCCCTGTAGCTTGTCCTGGCGGTCCACCACGAAGATCTGGTCGGTGTGGTCGGGCAGTTCGTGCAGCCGGCGCAGGTAGCGCAGCACCACTTCCAGCGTCACGTCCTCGCGCACCCGGACCATCTCGAAGTCCATGATCGCGCCCACGCTGTCTTCCGGATAGCCCATGGCCTCCAGCAGCTGCGCGCGTTCCTCTTCGGTCAGGCCCTTCTGGACTTCGGCCACCACGTCGGGCGGCAGGTCGGGCGCCAGGTCGGCCAGCTCGTCGGCGTCCATGTTGCCGGTGGCGGCGACCAGGTCCTGGCGATCCATCGCCTCGATCAGCGATTCCCGCACCCAGTCTTCGACTTCCAGCAGCACGTCCGCGTCATGCTCGGGGCTGACCAGCTTCCAGATGGCTTGCCGTTCGTCCTTGGGCAGCGATTCCAGGATGAAGGCGATGTCGGCCGGATGCAGGCCGTCCAGCAGGGTCTTGAGTTCGGCTTCGTGCTGGCGGTGCACCAGGTCCTCGACCAGCGAGGCCTTGGAGTCGCCTTCTTCCTGGCGATGCACCAGGTCGGCCACCAGTTGCTGGCGGCGCAGGCGTTCCTGTACTTCCGCCAGGGCGTGTTGGGCGTCTTCCGGGTCGAGGCGGCGAGGCGTCGCGGGCGGTTTCTGCGCGGCGGCGGACTGCGTCATGCGTTACGGCTCAAAGAGTGGGGAGGGGGCGGCGGCGGCGGGCTTCGTCGGTGGCGACGTAGGTCAGCGTGGCCTCGGTGACCTTGACGATCTCGGCGTCCAGCCGCTGGCGCTCCGCGTAGACCTCGACGGACACCGTGACCGACGTCGTGCCGGTCTTGACGATGGCTGCGTAGAAACTGAGCAGGTCGCCCACGAAGACCGGCTCTTTGAACTGGAAGGCGTTGACCGCCACGGTGGCCACGCGCCCGGCGGCGCGGCGCGCGGCGGGGATCGATCCGGCGATGTCGACCTGGGACATGATCCAGCCGCCAAAGACGTCCCCGTGGATATTCGCGTCGGCCGGCATCGGCATGACGCGCAACACCGCGTCGCGATCGGCGGGCAAAGTCGTAAACGGGGTTTTGGTGCTGGAGGTCATGCGGCCGACTCCACTGCTAGGGAACCAGCCGATTATGCAGGAAAAATGCGACAGCGGCGTGCATGCGCGAAGCCCGCCGCGGCGCTGGGCGCGGCGGGCCGGGAATCAGGACGCCAGCTTGACGATGCCGTAGCCGCCGACCAGCAGCCAGAGGTACAGGATCAGGCCCAGCGCCATCACCCGGGGGCCGGCCTTGCGGATCTGGGCAAAACGGGTTTCGATGCCCAGCGCGGTCATGGCCATGGTCAGGGCGAAGATGTCCAGGCGGCGGATGGCGGCCACCGCATCCGCGGGGATGATGTTCAGCGAATTGATGATGGCCAGCACCAGGAAGCCCACCGCGAACCAGGGAATGGGCAGCTTGGCGCCCTTGCCCTGGCCGCCGGCCGCGTGCGAGGCCGCGCTGCGCAGATACAGGCCCAGGATCAGCAGGACCGGCACCAGCAGGGCCACGCGGGTCATCTTCACGATGGTGGCGACTTCGGTGGTGGCGGGGTCGACATTGCTCGCCGCGCCGACGACCTGGGCCACTTCATGGATGGTGCCGCCGATATAGATGCCCAAAGCCTGGGTGTCGAGATTCAGCCAGCCTGCGTGATAGAGCACCGGGTACAGGAACATGGACAGGGTCCCGAACAGCACCACGGTGGCGACGGCCACCGCGCTCTTGTGCGGAGCGGCCCGCAGCGTGGGTTCGAAGGCCAGCACGGCAGCGGCGCCGCAGATGGCGCTGCCGGCGGCGGTGAGCATGGCGGTGTCGCGGTCCAGGCCCAGCAGGCGCTGGCCCACCACGGTGCCCAGCACCAGGGTGCCCACCACCACCGCCACCGAAACCGCCAGCCCCGGCAGGCCCACGGCGGCAATCTGCTGGATGCTGATATTCAGACCGTAGAAAGCCACGGCGATGCGCAGCAGGCGCCGCGCGGTGAAGTTCACGCCGGCGCTCCAGTCGGCCGGCATGGTGCCGCGCAGGAAGTTGCCGTAGAGCATGCCGCAGACGATGCCCACCACCAGCGGCGAGAAACCCAACTGGCGGATGGCGGGCAGATCCGCCAGCTGCATCACCGCGGCGGCCATCAGGCCGACGAACAGCACGCCATTGAGTTTGTCGCGCCACGGCGTTGCAGTGGGAGCGGCGGCCGGGGAGGCAGGGGCGGCGGGCAGGGGAACGGCGGTGCTGGAGGAGGTACTCATGGCTGGCCTTTTGGGGGAGGCATATCTAAATAACTTCACGAAATATTAATTTCCCGCCTAATATTTGAAAAATCTTTATTTCAGATATGTAATATCAGAAATTCTGATAATTTTAGTGATCATGACTCCCGACCAGCTGCTTACCTTCGCCGCCGTGGCCGATGCCGGCAACATCAGCCGCGCGGCGCAACTGCTGAACCTGTCCCAGCCCGCCGTGTCCGGCCAACTGCGGATGCTGCAGGAATGGTTCGGCGAGCCGCTGTACCGCCGTAGTGGGCACGGCATCGCGCTGACCGAGGCCGGCGAGCGCCTGGCCGAGCAGGCCCGCCAGTTGCGCCAGGTGTACCGGCAGGCCCAGGCGGTGCGCGAATCCTGGCGCGGACTGGAAACCGGCGATCTGCGCCTGGGCGCCAGCACCACTCCCGCCAGCTATCTGCTGCCCAGCCTGGTGGCGGATTTCCGCCATGCCTTTCCGGCGGTCAGCCTGCATTTGTCGGATGGCAACACGCGCGAGATCGTCGAACGCCTGCCGGCCTTGGATCTGGCGTTCATCGAAGGTGACGTGCCCGCGGGACTGCCCGCGGACACGGCCGTGCATGCCTGGCGCCAGGACGAAGTGGTGGCGGTGGTGCGCGCGGACCACGCGCTGGCGGGCAAGGGAGCGGTGACGCTGCGCGACCTGGCGGCCTCGGCGTTGGTCATGCGTGAGCCCGGCTCTGGCGTGCGCCGGCTGGTGGAGCGCGCGTTTACGGATGCGGGCCTGGCGCCATCGGTGGGCCTGGAACTGGCCGGCGTGGAAGGCGTGAAGCAGGCCGTGCGGGCCGGCCTGGGCGTGGGTTTCGTGTCCGTCATGTCGATGCGGCACGAAGACGGCGCGCTGGCGGCCTTGCGCCTGTTGCCCAAGCCGCTGACGCGGACCTTGAGCATCCTGGTGCCGCATGCGGACGCGGCCGCTCGCGCCGCCGAACGCTTCCTGGCGATGTGCCTGGCGGTCCGGACGGCGGACGGCGTTTAAGGATCAGGCCTTGGCCAGGCGCTTGAGCGCCAGCTGGACCCAGTACGTGCCGCCCAGCGGCAGCAGTTCGTCGTTGAAGTCGTAGCTGCCGTTGTGCAGCATGCAGGGACCCAGGCCATGGCCGCTGTCGCGGTGGTCGCCGGTGCCGTTGCCGATCCAGACATAACAGCCCGGCAGTTCCTGCAGCATGAAGGCGAAGTCTTCCGCGCCCATGGTCGGCTGCACATGGTCGTTGACGTTGGCCTCGCCCACGATGTCGCGCAGCACGTCGGCGCAGAACGCGGCTTCCTCGGCGTGGTTGATGGTTGGCGGATAGTTGCGCTGGAACGTGAACTGCACTTCGCAGTCCATCGCCGCGCAGGTGTGGCGCGTGATCTCTTCCATACGGCGTTCGATCAGGTCCAGCACGTCCAGCGTGAAGGTGCGCACGGTGCCGCGCAATTCCGCGTGGTTGGGCACGACGTTGTCGGCGCTGCCGGCGTGGATCTGCGTGATGCTGAGCACGGCCGCATCCAGCGGATTGCGGTTGCGCGTGATGATGGTCTGCAGCGATTGCGCCAGCTGCACGGCCGCCATGACGGGATCGACGCCCAGGTTGGGCATGCCGGCGTGCGTGCCCTTGCCCTTCACGATGATGGAGAACTCGTTGCTGGAGGCCATGATGGGGCCGGCCGTCAGGCCGAACTGGCCGGCCTTCATGCCGGGCCAGTTGTGCATGCCGAACACCGCTTCCATGGGGAAGCGCTTGAACAGGCCGTCGTCGATCATGCGCTTGGCGCCGCCGCCGCCTTCTTCCGCGGGCTGGAAGATCACGTAGACCGTGCCGGCGAAATCGCGGTGCTGCGACAGATATTGCGCGGCGGCCAGCAGCATCGCGGTGTGGCCGTCGTGGCCGCAGGCGTGCATCTTGCCGGCGTGCGTGCTGGCGTGCTCGAAGGTATTGGCCTCCTGCATGGGCAGCGCGTCCATGTCGGCGCGCAGGCCCACGGCGCGGTCGCCCGGGAGATTGCCGCGGATGATGCCGACCACGCCCGTGCCGCCCAGGCCGCGGTCGATTTCGATGCCCCATCCCTCGAGTTTCGCCGCCACCACGTCGGCGGTGCGGAACTCTTCGAACGCCAGTTCGGGATGCGCGTGGATGTCGCGTCGTATCTTGGAAATGTCGTGATGCCGCGCGACGATGGGTTCGAGCAGTTTCATGGGGCTCTCGGGCGAAAAAAGGGAACGCAACAAGGGTATCATCAATCAAAAACCAATTTAATGGAGACAAATACCATGACGCGTCCGTGGCTTGCCCATTATCCGCAGGGGGTTCCGGCGGAGATATCGACAGACGGCTATGCCTCACTGACTGACTTGCTGGACCGGGCCTGCAAGCAGTACGCCTCGCGCATCGCGTGCACCGCCATGGGCAGCGACATCACCTATGCGCAACTCGACGCCCATGCGCAGGCATTCGCCAGCTGGCTGCAAAGCGCGGGCCTGGCCAAGGGCGAACGGGTGGCATTGATGATGCCGAACGTGCCGGCCTATCTGGTCAGCATGCTGGGCACGTTGCGCGCGGGCCTGGTCGTGGTGAACGTGAATCCGCTCTACACCGCCGAAGAGCTGCAACGGCAGTTGCTGGATAGCGGCGCGTCGGCCATCGTCATCCTGGAGAACTTCGCGCACACCCTGCAGCGCGTCGCCGACCGCGGACAGCTCAAGCACATCATTGTGACCGGCCCCGGCGATCTGCTCGGCGGCCTGAAGGCGCCGCTGGTCAACCTGGCCGCGCGCTATGTCAAGAAGATCGTGCCCGCGTGGAAAATCGATGGCGCCCGCATGCTGCCCGATGTGCTGCGCGACGGCTCGCGCCAGCGCTTCACGCCGCCTGCGCTGTCGATGGACGACGTTGCGGTGCTGCAATACACCGGCGGCACCACCGGCGTGCCCAAGGGCGCGATGCTGTCCCACCGCAACCTGGTGGCCAATGTGCTGCAGACGGAAGCGGTGGCGCAGCCCGTGGTGCATGACCTCGCGGACCAGCAGCTCACCATCATCAGCGCGCTGCCGCTCTACCACGTGTTCGCGATGACCGTATGCGGGTTGTACGGCCTGCATGCGGGCATGCGCAATCTGCTCATCATCAACCCGCGCGACCAGCCTGCGCTCATCAACGCGTGGCGCAAGGTGCCGATCAACGTGTTCCCCGGCGTCAATACGCTGTTTAACGCGCTGGCGCACAACGAAGACTTCGCGCGCCTGGATTTTTCCGGCTTGCGGCTGACCCTGGGCGGGGGCATGGCGGTCCAGCAGCAGGTTGCCGAACGCTGGCTGAAGATCACGGGCAGGCCGCTGATCGAAGGCTATGGCCTGTCGGAAACCTCGCCGGTGGCGACCGTGAATCCCACCAACGCCACCGCGTATTCGGGTTCCATCGGCCTGCCGCTGCCTTCCACGGACGTGGCCATCCTCGATGACGAAGGCCGCGAAGTGCCGCTGGGCGAACGCGGCGAAGTCGCCATCCGCGGTCCGCAGGTCATGCTGGGATACTGGCAGAAGCCCGAGGAAACCCGCAACTCCATGACCGCCGACGGCTACTTCCGCACGGGTGACATCGGCATCATGGACGAGCAGGGCTATACCCGCATCGTCGACCGCAAGAAGGACATGATTGCGGTGTCGGGCTTCAAGGTCTATCCGAACGAGGTCGAGGCGGCCGTGGCCCAGCATCCCGGCGTGCTGGAGTGCGCCGCGATCGGCGTGCCGGACGAGCATTCGGGCGAAGCCGTCAAGGTATTCGTGGTGCGGCGGGATCCGACGTTGACCGAGGCGCAGATCCAGGATTGGTGCCGGGAAAAGCTCACGGGCTACAAGCGTCCGCGCTACGTGGAGTTCCGCGAGGAACTGCCCAAGAGCAACGTAGGCAAGATACTGCGTCGCGAATTGCGTCCCGACGCGGTCGCGGGCGCGCCCGCG
>Ga0075032_1000192_pt1 | contig 44578 bp, 39 predicted proteins | sample SynthPrep_1_END__FD_71386 | JGI IMG/M metagenome (GOLD analysis project Ga0075032, IMG submission 71386) | Synthetic microbial communities from Ohio, USA - SynthPrep_1_END_DS7_MetaG | ecosystem: Engineered > Bioreactor > Aerobic > Activated sludge | place: USA: Ohio, Columbus | collected 2014-04-10
GGTATTGCAGGGCCAGGCGCTTGCGTACCTCGTCGAGCACCTGCTGGTAGCTGGTGCCCATCTGCGCCAGGTGCCGGCGCAGGCTGCGGCCACTGGTGTGCAGTGCGCTCGCGGCGCTCTCCAGATCGGGGAACTCGCCCGGCCGTGCCAGCAGCAGGCGACGCAGGCGGGTCAGCAGGCCATCCTGCACATCCAGACTGGCCAGCAGTGCCTCGCACTGCTGCTCGCACATCTGCACCGTGGCCGGGTTGGCCAGGGCCATGGGCCGATCCAGGTACTGCCGCGGCAGCCGCAGCCAATGGTACGGCTGCTCGAACTGCGCCGCCACGCCAAAGACCTCGGTATAGCGCTCGGCATAGTCCGGGGCAGCATGGGCAAAACCAACGGCGAGCCCCTGCAACGCCTCGCCGAGCAGAAAGCGGGCGATGGTGTGGATGCTGGTCAGCAGCCCCTCGGCGGCGAAGCGCGACTGCGGCCCCATGGGAAAGGACTCGACCGCACGCAACTCCATGTCCTCCCCCTGCTCCACCAGCTCCAGCTCGAAAGCCAGGCCAAGCACGCGGTAGTACCTCAACGCGAACTGCAATGCCTTGCCCAGGTTGGCACTGGACAGCACCGCATAGCCGAGGATGCCGTGGGTAGAGACATTCAGCCTCTGCCCCAGCACCAGCCCGAGCGCCGGCTCGGCGCAGTGCGCCAGCGCGGCCTGGGTCAGTAGGTGGAAATCGAGAAAGGACAAACGACCGTTGGGGCTGCCAAGTATCTCGGGGCGTACCCGCGCCAGGGCGAACAGCTCGCCACGCTCGCGTCCCAGCTCCTCGGCCAGCACCAGCAACGCCTCGGCATAGGCGACCGGCACCAGTTCGGCAGTGAAGTTCAGGGATTGCTTCATGGTCTCGTCGTTCTGAGCGGATGGCCGCAAATGACCGTCCTCACCACGAACCTTAACCCGGCACATGGGTGTTGGCGTCTTGCCTCCTACCCCAACTTTTCATTGGAAAATCGCATTGGCCGGATATGACCGCCACCTTGGCTGTTACGAACCTGTGCCCCCGTGCGAACCCGGCCCATAGTGACTGCCAGTCAAACAGCGCAAGGGAGCCCTCATGGCCAGCACCACACCGGAAGGTTTGCAGATTCGCCCCAGGCACATGGATTTCGATCTGCCCAATCCGTTGCCGCGCCACTGGAACGGCGGCGACGCCTTCAAGACCCACTTGTTCGATGCCATGTCGGTGTTGTTTCCCGACGGCGAGCGTTTTTTCATCGATTCGGTGCGCCAGTTCCGCGACCGTATCGACGACCCACGCCTCAAGGAGCAGATTCGCGGCTTCATCGGCCAGGAAGGCCACCACAGCCGTGAACACCTGGAGTACAGTCAGCGCCTGCGCGACCTGGGCTACGACGTCGAACGCATCGAAAAGCGGGCACGTGCGCGCATCCGCTATACCCAGAAGAAGTTCTCGCCACAGCGCCAGCTGGCCGCAACGGCCGCGCTGGAACACATCACCGCGATCATGGCTGACGGCCTGCTGAAGAACCGTCAGTACATGGCCGACGCCCATCCGACCCTGGTACGTCTGTGGCGCTGGCATGCGCTGGAGGAAACCGAGCACAAGGCGGTGGCCTTCGATGTCTACAACCAGGTATGCGGCAGCCGCAAGCTGCTGCGCCGGGCAATGATCATGGGCACCTTTTTCTTCGTCCTCGACACCACACGCGGTCTGGTGCACATGCTCAAGGTCGACGGCCTGCTGTGGAACTGGCGGGTGTGGCGCGACGGCATTCGCTGGATGTGGGGCAGGGAAGGTGTGTTCCGCCCACTGATCCGCACCTATCTGGACTTCTTCAAGGATGACTTCCATCCCTGGGAGCACGACAACCTGGCTCTGCTCTACGCCACTCGCGAAGAGTTCGACGGCGCGCCACAGGCCCAGGCCAGCGCTGCCTGAACGGCAGCGCGCCAGGGATGTTCCGAGAAAGTCATTCATCGTCACGCCCGCGAAGGCGGGAGCTCGGGACGTTCGCAGGTTCTGGATGATTTCCCGGCGGGGCAGCGCTCGCGCTGAACGCACGTCAGTGCGGCCCGAACAGGGCAAGCGCAGCGGGTGATGACGGCTGTTTCAGCATTCTCCCAAGAATCGATATCCCCCTGGTGCGCACGGCGCACCCTGCGACGCAGCCCGGTTCATCCGGGCTGCGTCGTCTTCACGTCAGCCCTTCAGGAAGCGCATGGCATCGGCTGCACTCTGTTCGGGAATCTCCTCCATGGGGATATGCCCGACACCCGGGTAGACCCTGACCTGAATCCCCGGCAGATCTCGCTGCCACAGCGGCACGTGCCGGGGTGAAATCCAGCGATCACGCTCGCCCCACATGAGCAGGGTCGGCGCCTTGATCTGCGCCACACGCTGCGGCGTGGCATGCAGTTCCTGCCTGTTGACCTGCAAGAGGATACGGAAGATGTCCATCATGCCGCGACGATTCCCCGGCCTGCGCGACAGGTCGTAGTAACGATCGACCACCCCCGGCCTGATCCGCCCCGGATCGCCATAGACCTCGCGAATGCCCTGGGCGATCAGCGCACGCGGCATCCACATCGGCATGGCGAGGGTGGCCCCGGGCAGTGCCGCAGCGGCGATCATCCAGGGCACCTTGCTCATGTGGTAACCGGCCGGATCGATCAGCACCAGCTTGCCGACCCGCTGCGGCTGCGCCAGGGCAAAGTTCCAGGCGATATACCCACCCAGCGAGTTACCGGCGATATCCGCCTTGTCTACCTGCAGGTAATCGAGCAGCAGACCGAGCACGCGGATCATTCGCTCGGCGGAATACTGACCGTCGCGCGCAGGACCGGTCAGGCCGAAGCCCGGCACATCGAAGCGAATGATGCGGTAGTCAGCGGCGAAGGCCTGTACCCAGGCATCCCAGGTGTGCAACGAGGCCACCACCCCGTGAATCATCACCAGTGCCGGTTTGTCGCGGCTGCCCTCGTCGCGATAGTGGATGTTGAAGCCGTCGAGCTCGATATAGCGCGAGCCTTCGGCCGCATTGCCGTAGCGTCCCTTGAGACGCTCCAGTGGTAGCGCACCGAAGCCCAGGCGGGCAAAACCGGCGGCCAGCGGCGGTTGCAGGGACAGACTGTTGGCGGTCATGCGCGGTACCTCGATTCTTGTTGGAGTGCCCTCGATCAGAACACGACGACAGGCCGAACACCGCCCAACCTTGGGTCTGTTCCCGCTTCATCCAGCCGCACGAGGCACTCAGGCACGCGGGCACAGCGAGGCGATCAGCAGATCGGCCAGTACGGCCTTGGCTCTTTCGATTTCCTCCCTGCTGGCGCTACGCCCGAGCAGATCGAGGGAGGCCGCCTCGAGCGCCCAGATCAGCGCCTGGTAGGCCAGAGGGTCACGCGGTGCCAGCTCAGGCTCCAGGCGCTCGACCAGCAATCGCAACATCTCCTGATGTGCCCGTTGGCGATGGGCGGCCAGAGGAGATTGCGCACGCAGCGCCTCCTCCTGCATCAGGCGGATGATCGGCCCGACCGCCAGGTGGTAATCGAAAAAACGCCCGACCATGGCGCGCAGCCAGGCCTGCGGGCTTCCGGCGACCTGCTGCATCTCGCGAAAACGCGCGAGCAGCAGTAACACCGAAGTCTGGTAGATGCCCTCGAGTACCTCCATCTTGTTGGCGAAGTACTTGTAGAAGGTACGCCGCGATACCTGCGCCGCCTCCAGCAGGTCGTTCACGGTCGCCTGCTCCAGCCCCTTGCGTGCGAACACCGTGATGGCTGCCAGCTGGATATGGGTGCGCTGCAGATGACCGACCAGTGGCCCCTCGGCCGTTGTGCCCTGCTGCGAGGCGAGCGCGCCATAGCCGCCCAGGTCTTCGAATACCGCCTGTATCGCACCGTGTCCGGCCAACTCGTGCATGCTGCACTCCCAACCAAGGCGCGGGTGACGCGAGGCCCCGAGCTGAGTACTCTGGAGCCGCCTCTAGCCGCGGATATTCATCGTGTCGCTCACCCTAGCACGTCGCCTGTTCTGGCCGCTGGCCATCCTTTTGCTGGTCTGGCTGCCGCCGGCGGGTGCGGCCGAGCTGTTCTATCTCGGCCAGCGCATTCCGGATATCCACAAGCAGTGGCGCAGTGGCGATTACCGGCAATTGCGCGAGGCGCTGGAGAAAGTCGACAGCTCACAGGCCAATGCTCTGCCGCGACGCAGCGGCGAGTTCACCGGGCCGATCTACCAGCGCATGGTATCGCCGGACAATTTCCGTCCGCAGCTGAACATCTACGCCCCGCTGGAACTGCGGCAGAACGAGGCACGTGAAGTCCTGTTCGAGCTAAAGGAGCTGATGCGGCTGTATTTCGACTTTCGTGCCAAACAGCAGCCCTACGCTGCCGAAGCCCTTGGCCTGATGAGCCATTCGCTGCGCCAGCAGGCCATTCTTTTTACCCTCACCACCGAATTCTGGATGACGCTGTCACAGAGCGAGCAGAGCAATCCGGTTCGCCTGCAAGGTCTGCAGGAAACCAAGGCCGCCGCCGCGATGCTCAGCAGCAGTGCCCTCGACTACCTGGAACTGACCCAGGCCTTTGGCCGCGACGAGCTGCTGCTGTACAGCGCCGAGCTGAGCCAGCAACTGCCGGAACTGTTCGTTCACCTGCCCGCCGATGTACAGGCGCAGTTGCTGACGCGTATCGAAGGGCTTTCCACCGGGCACCGCTACCCCCAGGTTGGCCAGGACATGGCTGCCCTGCTGCCGGTGCTGCAGATGATCCACCAGGATGTGCGAACCAAGCTGGCGCAGCCAGTGGTGCCGGCGATCGAGGCCCCGCCACTGGATCTGTCACTGCCGACCTCAACGCAGTAGACCGAGCGCCTTGGCACGGGCAACCGCCTGAGTGCGCCGCTCGACGCCAAGCTTGCTATTGATATGCCGGGCATGAGTCTTGACCGTGTGCAGGGAGATGAACAGCCGCTCGCTGATTTCCTGGTTGGAACAGCCGCCAGCGATCAGTTGCAGCACCGCCAGTTCGCGGCTGCTGAGTTTCTCGGCCAGCGGTTCCGGCTCCGCCGTGGGCGCTGCGCCGGGGCGCTGTCCGACAACCGGAAGATGGCCGAACAGTGCGTCCCCCACCTGGCAGGATGGGCGCGCCAGCAAACGCTCACGCAACCACTGCGGCTGGTGGTGAATCAATTCGATGAAGGGCAGCAGCGCACCGCCTTCCGCCTCGTCCAGACAAGCATCGAGCTGTTGCTGCGCCTCGCGCTCGCGACCGGTCTGGCGCAACAATTGAGCCAGTTGTGCCTGGGCCATCAGGCCGACCAGTTGCCCACCCTGCCCCTGAGCACGCTGATGCAACGCCCGCAGGCGCCGCTCGGCCGCGTCGATCTGGCCCTGCTGCCGCTCCAGCGCAGCCTGCTGCAAGTCGATATGCAAGGCCAGTTGCGGATGCAGCTCGGGCGCCAGAGCGCGCCCCTGGGCACCATAGGTTTCGTCCAGTTGCGGTAACCAGGCGGCGGCCAGTTCGATCTGTCCCTGACGCATCCAGAGTTCGCACTTGATCAGCGTGATCATCGCCAGGTAGTAGATCGCCGGCACATCCCAGACATGCATCAGGCGCTCGGCCTCACCGAGCAGGGCGAAGGCTTCGGCCGGACGCCCGTCACGCCCCTCGAGGCTGGCCAGCACGCAATAGCCCACCACCACGCCGACATCGCGACAGGCCCTGGCCTCATTGATGCCCGCGCGCAGCCGCTCCGGCGCCTGCGGTTGCAGACGCAGGCTGAGCAGATACCCTTCGAACAGCGTCAGGCGCGCACGCACCGAGTAACTGCGCTGCGGCGCCAGCCCCTGCACCCGTGCCAGCCCCTGGCGCACCTCGCTCAAGGCACGCAGCACCTCACCTCGAGCTTGCAGCACTCGCGCCCGCTCGTAATGTGCCAGCGCTTCGAGCATGGGATTCTCGATGCGCTGAGCCAACTCCAGCGCATCGCGGTTCAGACCGCGGGCACGCCACAGGTCACCCCGCGCCATGGCCAGATTGGCCAATGCCGACAGGCACATGAAATGCGGGCCGTAACGATCGGCCGGCAAACCGCCCAATGCCTCGCTGCACTGCTGCTCGGCACGCGCACCGTCACCACGGCCACGGGCGATGACTCCGTCCAGAGCCTGCCACTGCGCAAGCAGACTGCGTTGGGCGGAGGCGTCCGCCGCCGGCAGGAAACGCTCCAGGCGATCGAGCAGTTCCTGCGCCGCATCCAGTTGGCAGGCCAGGGCCAACGCCCAGCCATAGAGCATGATCAGCCGCGGCGTGCTGACCAGCAGATCATCCGGCAGGTTGGCCTTCCAGCGCAGCAGCATGGCAATGTTCTGCTCCGCCAGCATCTGCTCCTCGGAAAGGTTCTGCACCAGGCTGGCAGCGACATCGGACTGACCGGCCAGCAATGCCTGCTCGATCGCGGCATCGAGCATTCCCTGCGCGGTGAACCAGCGGCATGCGCGCAGATGGGCGCTGCTGCGTGAGCGACTCATGCCATCGTCCGGGCGGGCATTGAGCAGATCGGAAAACAGGTGGTGATAGCGAAACCAGTGCCCGTGCTCATCGAGCGGCACCAGAAACACCTGGTTGGCCTGCAACTGCCGAATGATCGCAGCGCTGTCACGACTGTCGCGTACCGCGTCGCACAACTCGGCGCAAAAGCGCTCCAGACAGGCGGTGTCATAAAGGAACTGCTGCACCTCGGAAGGCTGACGCTCGATGACCTCCTCCAGCAGATACTCGCGGATCAGGCCCTCCCCGCCATGCAGTTCCAGCCCCTCCCCCGCGCCGTCCTCATGCGCCTCTGCCGCCAGCAGCCACAGGCGCAACCCTGCGACCCAGCCCTCGCTACGCTGGAGGATACCGGCCACCTGCTGCTGCCCCAGGTGAGCCCCCTGGCTCGTCAGCAAGGCATCCAGTTCGGCAGCGGTCAGGCGCAGATCCTGCTCATTGAGCTCCAGCAACTGGCGTGACAGGCGCAAGCGCGCCAGATGCCAGTCTGGTCGCTGGCGGCTGGTCACCAGCAGCAGCACCCCGGGTGGCAAGTGGTTGAGGAAGAACTGCAAGCAGCGGTCGAGCACCGGCCCCTGGGCCAGATGGTAGTCATCCAGCACCAGCAACAGCGGCTGGCCATCATCCAGTTCGTCGGCCAACTCATCAAGCAAACCATCGAGCCATTGTTCGAACGCGAAGGGTTGATGGCGCTGACGCATCTTCAACAGGCCGAGCGCCTCCTCCCCCAAGGTCGGATAGAACTGCTGCAACCCCTGTAGCAGGCGCTCGAGGAAACGACCCGGGTCGTGATCACGCTCGCTGAGCCCCAGCCACAGGCTGCGCCAGTGAGCAGGCAGGCGCTCGCAGAATTCGATGGCCAACGAGCTTTTACCGAACCCCGCCGGAGCGGAAACCAGCAGCAGGCGACCTTGCAAGCCCTCTTCGAGGCGCTCGCACAAACGAGGCCGTGACATATGCCCTGCCGGTAGCGGCGGACGATAGAAACGCGCCTCGACCGGCGTAGCCGGCATGTAGGGAAAACCTGACGAGCGAGAAAGGTCTGTCATCGGCCGATTCTTGGAAGTCTTCTGTAGGCAACAGCGGGCACGATCCGGCTCAGCCTATCGACTTGCCATGGCCATTTGAAGCCTCGGCTACAGTCCGTAACGAAAAAGCCGGGGCCAATGCCAATCGGTCAGGCGTCAATACTCCCGATGCGCACAGCGCACCCTACCCGGGAAACGAAGAAGCCGGCACTAGGCCGGCTTCTTCGTGTTGCACTACAGCGTTTCAGCGAACGCCGGCCTGACGCAGAGCGGCCGGGGTGTAGTCGCTGCCAGCAGCCTTGTAGTTGAAGTCGTAGGCCTGTTTCTCCTCGTTCTTCATACCCAGGGCCAGGTAGCGACCGGACAGCAGGTCGTACAGGGTTTCAACGGTGTACCACGGCACTTGCTTGTCGTAGTAGTACTGAGCATGCGCCTCGGCTACGCGCCATAGGGTGCCACGACCGTCGTAGTGGTCGATCAGAGCGGCTTGCCAGGTATCCTCGTCGATGTAGAAGTCACGCTTGGCATAGATATGACGCTCGCCAGACTTCAGGGTGGCGGTCACGTGCCAGACGCGGTGCAGCTCGTAACGAGTCAGATCCTGATTGATGTGGCCGGCCTTGATGATGTCGGAGTACTTCAGGCTCGGCGAGTCCAGCTTGTAGGCGTTGTAAGGAATGTAGATTTCCTTCTTGCCTTCGAGCTTCCAGTCGTAACGATCCGGCGCACCGTTGTACATGTCGAAGTTGTCGGAGGTACGCAGACCGTCAGCGGCGGTACCCGGGCCGTCATAGGACACCTGCGGAGCACGACGCACACGACGCTGACCGGCGTTGTACAGCCACGCCAGACGCGGCTCCTTCACCTGGTTGAGGGTCTCGTGCACCAGCAGCACGTTACCGGCCAGACGCGACGGAGCGGTCACGCGCTGCTTGAAGTAGAACAGCACGTTGCTTTCCTTGCTCGGATCGAAGTCGGTCAGCGCATCACGGAAGGTGAACTCGTCCTGGAAGTAGACCAGCGAGTAGGAACCGTTCGGCTGCGGGGTCGCCTGGGTCACCAGACGACGCACGCTGCCACCGCGGTAACGGGTGATGTGGTTCCAGATCGCTTCCAGACCGTTCTGCGGGATCGGGAAGGGGTTGGCAGTCTGGAAGTTCTCCAGGCCGTTACCGCCTTCGACCATCTTGGTGTTGACGGCGTTCTGCTTGGCCGCCGCGATCACCGCCGCCGGCACGGTCGCCGAACGGTGGGTCGGGAAGACCGGCATCTTGTAGCTTTCCGGATAGCGCTTGAACATGGCCAGCTGGCCGGGGGTCAGCTTGTCCTTGTACTGCTCGACGTTCTGCGCGGTGATGGTGAATAGCGGCTGCTCGCTGGCGAACGGGTCGGCCAGGAAGCCACGCGGATCGACGGCACCGGCGTTGGTCGGCAGACCACCCGTCCAGGCCGGGATCGAACCATCGGCGTTGCCAGCCATTTCCGCACCCAGCGGGGTCAGGGTCGTGCCCAGCTTGGCCGCCTCGTCAGGCGACACGGCCGCCATCACGCCGGTTGCCAGCAGAGACAGGGTCAGGACGCCGCTTTGCCACAGTTTTTTTGTTGTTTTCATTTGCATCATGATTCCTCGAAATTCCCGACCGCTTAGAAGTTCATACCGAAGCTGAGCGCGACGAAGTCACGGTCAACCGAGGTGTTGTACTTGCCGTCAAAGAAGTTGGTGTAGGACAGGCTGGCGGTATAGGTGTTCTGGTAATCGGCATCCAGGCCCAGGCTGACGGCTTTGGCGCCTTCAGTGAACAGGCCATTCGGCCCGTAGCCATTGACATCATGCGACCAGGACACGCTGGGGCGCAGGTTCACGCCAACGATCGCGTTCGGATAGTCCCAAATGGCCCGGGCGCGATACCCCCAGGAAGTGCTGGTGGCAAAACCATCGTCTTCACAATAACGGTCGACATTCTTGCCAGAGTTACCGTTAAGAATTTGCGAGCAGGTATTGCGGAAGACGCCAGGAGCTACCTGAGTCGGTGGCAACGGCCCTGGGCCATAGCTGGGATCACGACCGTAGCGAACCTTGTCACTACTCTCCAGGCCTCCGATGTGTACAACACCAATCTCACCAACCAGAGTCAGACGTGAAGCCCCCATGACCTGATCAAAAAAGTGAGTGAAGGTCGTTTGGAACTGAGTAATTTCCTTACGGTTGTAACCGTGAAGATCTTGTCCCTGAGCACCGTTTGCCAGCGAGGCATTAGCAAATGTACCGCCCAGCAGTTTTACACCGCCGTAAAGGATGTCTGTAGAGTTGATTTGAACGGGAGCATTCGGCCGATAACTCAGTTCACCCGACCATGCAGTACCAGTAGGCAGCGTGGTGGAGAAGCTCAACCCGTAAAGACGGATATCTTCCGGATACTCCATGAAATAATTCGAGTTTGCTGCAATCACAAGCGGCGCCGCTGCCCCAGCTCCCGGAGCAACTGTATAGACACTGGCCGGTGCCGCCGTCGCGCTGAAGATTGGCGTCCGGCTATGGTAGTTGATGAAGTAAGCACCGAACTCGGTATCCAGCGGTTCAAACAGATAACGGAATGCCACGCCAAATTGACCACTGTCACGAGCGTCTCGATCACCGCTACGGGGTACGATGACACCCTCGCTAGTTCCCGTTATTGGCCTGAAGCCGGGAACCGCCGCGAAGTTGGCATTGAGAACTGCAAGCGTAGCCGCCCCAGGGTTTGTCAGAACAGCCAGGTTGTTATCACAGCCATCCGCAACGATATCAGCCTGAGCAAAGAAGGTGCCGCAGTTGTCGACAACAGTCTGATCCCACTCCAGTTGATAAAACGCCTCCATGGAAAGGTTATCGGTCAGGCTCTGGGCGACATAGAACATGTTGACCGGAATCAGACCTTCCTTGATTTCAGCGCCGGGACGACGAAACGCAGCGGCATCAATCGGGTTGATCGCATTGATACTGTTCTGGATAAAGGTACTTTCACCCCAACTGACAACCTGTTTACCCAGACGAACCGAGCCAGGTTGATTACCGATGGCGTAATTGTGGTAGACGAAGGCATCCAGAATTTCAGCGCCAGATGATTTGGCACCCTCTTTGCGATTACTGTCGTCGATGTCCTTGAACAGCCGGCTCTCGTCTTTCAGCTCGAAGTCATACCAATACTTGCCCCGAACGAACACCCCGGTGTCCTTGTACTTCAATTCAAGGTCATGGATACCCTTGAAGATCTTCGAGAAGGTCTCACCGCGCTTGAAGTTCAGGTGAGCATCATCAGACGTCTGCGACAGCCCATCACCACCATTATTCTTGCCGATCAGGTTTTTATCGGCCTTTGACGTGGACCAACTCGCCCCCACCGACAAAGATGAGTCGAACTGCCCTTCGATCTCGCCGATGTTGAAAGTGACGCCGAATGCCGGAGCGGCCAGGGTGGAAGCGAGGCTGACGGCCAGCGGCAGTTTTGCCAGGCGCCAGTAGGGTGTTGTTTTTGTTGTCATCGACGCTACTCCATGTGTTTTTTGTTATGGATGCATTGACTATAGCCAGCGGGTGGTACTGCTTGATCCCTCGAAAGTGTGATTTGCAGCCCCCGGCCACTCTGGCTCGCAGGTTTCAGGCCCTGCACCTAGCCAAGCATGGACGGGAAACAGCAATTAGCAAGCCAAACGCTTGTTTGACTGAGCAGTCACTTCCACCGCTCAGTCACTCCGCACCTCACAGCGTGGAGAGAAAGGCGCTACCAGCCTCCTGCCATTGAGCGATTTCGATGCGAATGCGCTTCTTGTCCAGTTTGCCGACACTGGTCTTGGGAATTTCGGTAACAAGAGCGATCTGCGTGGGAATCGCCCACTTGTTGATATGGCCTTGCTCGACGAAGGGCTTGAGGTGTTCCTTGAGCCCCTTGGCATCCAGCCCCCGCTCCTCTCGCAGCACCAGCAATGCGAACGGGCGCTCTCCCCACTGCGGATCGGGCACTCCCACTACCGCCACTTCACGCACGACCGGGTGACGGCTGATCAGATCCTCCAGCTCCAGCGAGGAAATCCACTCGCCGCCGGTCTTGATCACGTCCTTGATGCGGTCACGAATCTCGATGAAGCCCATGCCGTCAATGGTCGCCACGTCACCCGTGTGCAGCCAGCCATGCGCCCACAACTCCTCGCCCTTCTCGGCCTCGCGGAAATAGCCCTGGGTCAGCCAGGGCGCACGCAGCACCAGCTCGCCCTGCGACTCACCATCGCTCGGCAGCAATTTGCCGTCGGCATCCATGATCGCGGCTTCCACCAGCGGCACGGGAATGCCGGCCTTGATCCGATAGGTGGTGCGCTCGTCCTCGCTCCCCGCGCGCAGTTCATCGTTGAGGTAGGCACAGGAGATCAGCGGGCAGGTCTCGGACATGCCATAGGCGGCGGTCAGCTGGATGCCACGGGCCTTGGCCGCTTCGTACAGGGAACGATTCAGCGCGCTGCCGCCGATGATCATCTTCATGCCGCCGAAGTCATGATCCTGCGCACCCGGCGCATTGAGCACCATCTGCAGGATGGTAGGGACGCAATGGGAGAAGTTGACCTTCTCTTCCTTGATCAGTCGACAGAGCATGTCCGGCTCGTAGCGACCGGGGTATACCTGCTTGACCCCGAGCATGGTGGCGACATAGGGCACACCCCAGGCATGCACATGGAACATCGGCGTGATGGGCATGTAGACATCGTCGTTGCCCAGCAGCCGAATGCTGTCCAGGCCGCCCATGGTGGTGGCCATGGACAGTGTGTGCAGCACCAGTTGCCGATGGGTGAAGTACACGCCCTTGGGATTACCGGTGGTACCGGTGGTATAGAAAGTGGTGGCCACCGAATTCTCGTCGAAATCGGCAAACGTGTAATGCGGGCTGGCGGCTGCCAACAGACGCTCGTACTCACCGACGAGACCCGGCAAGTCGGCAGTCTTGTCGTCACCATCGGTCAGCAGCAGGGTCTTCTCGACAGTGGTCAGTTGCCCGGCAATGCCGTTGTAAAGCGGCACGAACTCACTATTGACCAGCACGAAACGGTCTTCGGCGTGATTCATGGTGTAGAGGATCTGATCCGGCGACAGACGGATATTGATGGTATGCAGCACCGCACCCAGCATGGGAATGGCGAACATGCACTCCAGATAGCGGTGGCTGTCCCAGTCCATCACCGCCACGGTGTCGCCGGCCTTGACCCCGGCCTCGCTGAGCACGTTGGCCAGTCGCGCGACACGCTCGTTGAAGGTGGCGTAGCTGTAACGCAGCTTGTCGCGATAGACGATTTCGCGGGTCTTCTCGTAGCGGCTGCCGGACAGCAGCAGGCGCTTGATCAGCAGCGGATAGGCGTGGGCATTGTCAGCGGGAGGGATCAGTCGGGTCTGCAGCATGAAGTCACCTTGAAGCACGCTAGGAATAGGTATGCCGCGACTCTAGAGGGGGGCCTGCACAGCGAAATCAGCCCAAAGAATGATTTGCGGTGTGACTCTATTTCATATTTTGGTCAAAGGTTAGAATCGATGCATTCATACAGTCTCGAAACAGACTGAACAAAGCCACGCTCTCACTCGAGGTAACACCATGTCCGATATCGTCATCGTCAGCGGCGCCCGCACTCCCATGGGCGGTTTCCAGGGCAGCCTGGCCAGCGTCGCAGCCGTCGACCTGGGCGCTGCCGCCATTCGCGAAGCGGTCAGGCGTGCCGGCATCGAGCCGACCGAGGTACAGGAAGTGATCATGGGTTGCGTATTGCCTGCCGGCCTCAGGCAGGGCCCGGCTCGTCAGGCAGCGCTCAATGCCGGTCTGCCATCCGCCACCGGCTGCACCACCATCAACAAGCTGTGCGGCTCGGGCATGAAAGCCGTGATGATGGCATTCGACGCGCTGAAGGCAGGAAGCAACCAGGTCATGATCGCTGGCGGCATGGAAAGCATGTCGAACGCGCCATACGTGCTGGAGAAAGCTCGTACCGGTCTGCGCATGGGTCATGGCGAGATCAAGGATCACATGTTCCTCGATGGCCTGGAGGACGCTCGTACGGGCCGCCTGATGGGCTCCTTCGCTCAGGAAACGGCCGACCAACACGGCATCACCCGCGAGGAAATGGACGCCTATGCCATCGAGTCGCTGCGTCGTGCGCAGGCGGCAATAGAAGATGGCTCGCTGGCAGCCGAGATCGTTCCGATCACCGTCACGTCGCGCAAGGGCGATGTGATTGTGAAGGATGACGAGCAGCCGCTGACCGCCAACCTGGACAAGATTCCCACGCTCAGGCCCGCCTTCAGGAAGGACGGCACCATCACCGCGGCCAATGCCAGCTCCATCTCCGACGGTGCCAGTGCCCTGCTGCTGATGACCGCCGACGAAGCGGCCAGGCGTGGCCTCAGGCCGCTGGCCAGGGTCGTGGCCCATGCCACCCAGAGCCAGGAGCCGAGCGAATTCACCCTGGCGCCGATCGGCGCGATGAGCAACCTGCTGAAGAAGACCGGCTGGAACAAGGACGAGATCGATCTGTTCGAGATCAACGAAGCCTTTGCCATGGTCACCATGCTGGCCATGCGCGAGCACGGTCTGGATCATGCCAGGGTCAACGTTTTCGGCGGCGCCTGTGCCCAGGGCCACCCGGTCGGCTCCACCGGCTCGCGGATCATCCTCACCCTGATCAATGCCCTGCAGAAAAAGGGCGGCAAGCGCGGCGTCGCCTCGCTATGCATTGGCGGGGGCGAAGCCACCGCGGTCGCCATCGAACTGCTGTAGGCCAGCCCGTCATCAAGAAAGAGCCCCGCAATCGCGGGGCTCTTTCGTTCAGCGCATTTCGCTCAGCGCCAGCTTCACGCCGATGCCCACCAGCACCGCGCCCATCAGCCGATCGAACCAGTGCCCCAGGCGGGCAAAACCGGCGCGCACACGCTGCTGACTGAACAGCCAGGCCACCAGGCAGAACCAGAACGCGGTAGCCAGTGCCAGGTAGATACCGTAACCGGCCTGCACGGCCACCGGCGTGTGCGGGTCGATCACCACGGTGAACAGAGAGAGGAAGAACAGCGTCGCCTTGGGGTTCAGGCCGTTGGTCACGAAACCGGTGGCAAAAGCACCACGCCCGCTGCGTTCACCCGCCGCCAGGCTCAGCTCGGCACTGGCCGGGTCGGCCGGACGCGCCCGCAGGGCCTTGATGCCGATATACAGCAGATAGGCCGCTGCCAGCCATTTCAGCGCATTGAACAGAACGATCGACTGCGAAACGATCAGGCCGATACCCAGCAGCGAATAGGTCACGTGCACCAGAATGCCGGTACCCACGCCGAAGGCGGTGAACAGTCCCGCGCGGCGCCCGTAGGCCACGCTCTCGCGTACGACGATGGCGAAATCCGGCCCCGGGCTGGCTACCGCCAGCAGATGGATCAGGGCAACAGTGAGGAATTCACTCCAGTACATGGCGGCTCCGCATCGGCGTTGAAGGTCTGGTAGGCTCGCCAATCTACTCCTGCGCCCTCTCTGCGAAAAGGTACAGCTGATGAGCAATAGCCCACGCGCCGTGTTCCTCGATCACGCCTCTCTCGACCTTGGTGACCTCGACATGCAACCACTGCATCAGGCGTTCGCCGAGCTGACCCTGCACGCACACACGCGTCCGGATCAGGTCGCCGAACGCCTGCAGGGCGCAGAGGTCGCCATCAGCAACAAGGTACCGCTGGACGCCGCCACCTTCGCGGCCTGCCCCGACCTGAAGCTGGTTCTGGTGACCGCCACCGGCACCAACAACATTGATCTGAAGGCTGCCAGCGCCCATGGCGTTAGCGTCTGCAACTGCCAGGGCTACGGCACCCCGTCCGTGGCTCAGCACACCCTGATGCTGCTGTTGGCGCTGGCCACACGCCTGCCCGACTATCAGCGCGACATCGCGGCCGGACGCTGGCAGCAGGCCAATCAGTTCTGCCTGCTCGATCACCCCATCGTCGAACTCGAAGGCAAGACCCTGGGCCTGCTCGGCCATGGCGAACTGGGTGGCGCCGTCGCCCGTCTGGCCGAAGCCTTCGGCATGCGTGTGCTGCTCGGCCAGTTGCCGGGACGCCCGCCTCGCGCCGATCGCATCGCCCTGCATGACCTGCTGCCGCAGGTCGATGCGCTGACCCTGCACTGCCCGCTCAACGAGCAGACACGCAACCTGATCGGTGCTGCCGAACTGGCGTTGATGAAACCACGCGCCTTCCTGATCAACACCGCACGTGGCGGCCTGGTCGACGAGCAGGCCCTGGCCGATGCCCTGCGTCGCGGACACCTGGGCGGCGCCGCTACCGACGTGCTGCTGCAAGAGCCACCGAAGGACGGCAACCCGCTGCTGGCCGCCGACATTCCACGCCTGATCGTCACGCCACACAGTGCCTGGGGTAGCCAGGAGGCCCGCCAGCGCATCGTCGGCCAGGTGGTGGAGAATGCCGCCGGCTTCTTCGCCGGTGCGCCGCTGCGAGTCGTCGGGTAAGCTGCGCAGCTTTTTCAGGCAGGAGCCACCATGGATCCGCGAAGCGAAGTTCTCTTGCGTCAGCCCGAGCTGTTCGCCGGCAAGCTGCTGCTGGCAGGTTTGCCGGCCGACGACCTGCTCGGCACATTGCCAGAGGCGCAGGGCTGGAGCTGGCATGCGGGCGACCAGACGTCGCTCGCGGCACGCTTTCCCGGGCGCAGCCGGTTCGACACGCGGATGCCTGAAGAAGACTGCCGCGCAGCCGTGCTGTTTCTGCCCAAATCACGCGAACTGGCCGACTACCTGATGCAGGCCCTGGCTTCGCGCCTGTCAGGCAAACCGTTGTATCTGGTAGGTGAAAAGCGCGGCGGTATCGAACGTGCAGCGAAACAGCTGGCTGCCTATGGCAAACCACGCAAGCTCGACAGCGCGCGACATTGCCAGCTCTGGAGCGTCGAGGTGGAACAGGCGCCTTCAGTGCCCGATCTGCATGCCCTGGCACAGTCCTACTCGTTGCAGCTGACCGACGGCCCCTTGGAGATCGTCACACTGCCTGGCGTGTTCGCCCACGGCCGACTGGATCGCGGCAGCGCGCTGCTGCTGGAACACCTCGATGGTCTGCCGAGCGGCCACCTGCTGGACTTCGGCTGCGGCGCAGGCGTGCTCGGTGCAGCGCTGAAAAGGCGTTATCCCGCGAGCGAGCTGAGCCTGCTGGATGTCGATGCCTTCGCCCTGGAAAGCAGCCGCCTGACTCTCGCTCGCAATGGCCTGTCGGCCAACCTGATCGCCGGCACGGGGATCGAGTCGGCACCGCAAGGACTGGCCGCGATCATCAGCAATCCACCTTTCCACCAGGGTGTGCATACCGACTACCAGGCCAGCGAGAACCTGCTGACCCAGGCTGCACGCCATCTTGCCAAAGGGGGCGAACTGCGTCTGGTGGCCAACAGTTTCCTCAAGTACCTCCCGCTGATCGAACGTCATCTGGGGCCCTGTCGTACGCTGGCCGAGGCCGATGGTTTTCGTATCTACAGTGCGCGCTGCTGAAATGGGGTTGCTCCCACCGAAGTGCTTGGGCACAATAGCGCCCGTCCTAGGGGAGTAGTCTCCCGCGAGCGCCCTGCTCGCCAGGCATGCGTCAACACACTTGCTCCGCAGAGCATGGCGCATGCAACCCAAGGTCTCCCGAGAGAGGCCTGCGGTTTGACAAGACCTATGACACGTACAACCTCACCCGGGGGCGGGAAGGTCGTTCGTGTCATAAGCCGTGTCGACCCGCCCCTTTAGGAAACCTGATGCTGGAATCCCTGTTCGTCCCCACCTTCATCGTTGCCCTCGCCGAAATCGGCGACAAGACCCAACTGCTCGCTCTTCTCCTGGCTGCGCGCTTCCGCCGCCCCTGGCCGATCATCTGGGGTATCGTCGTTGCCACTCTGGCCAATCACTTTGCAGCAGGTGCTGTCGGCAACTGGGTCGCCGGCTTCTTCTCACCAGCGACCCTGAGCTGGATTCTCGCTGCCAGCTTCGTCGCGGTCGCCGTCTGGACACTGGTTCCGGACAAGCTGGACGATGACGAAGAATCGGGCCTGAAGAAATACGGCCCCTTCCTCACCACCCTGATCGCCTTCTTCCTTGCCGAAATGGGCGACAAGACCCAGGTCGCCACGGTGATGCTGGCCGCACAGTATCCGCACTTCGTCCTGGTGGTGATCGGCACTACGCTGGGCATGCTGCTGGCCAACGTCCCGGTGGTACTGGCAGGCAACTTCGCCGCAGAGCGCCTGCCCCTGACCCTGATCCGTCGCCTGGCAGCCTGTGCCTTCGCCGTGCTGGCGATCTATGCCGGCTACCAGGCCATGAAAATGAGCGGATTCATCTGACGCACTACTGACGTCAATCACCCGGCATTTCGGCCAATCCCAGCCCCCTCCCGCCAACTGCTAAAGTGCGCGCCACGTCACGCAGTTCAGTCCGCAGTCGGGAGGGTGGCATGTCATTGGACGATCGCAAGAAAGTGGTGTGTCAGCACATAGACCTGGTCTGGAACAAGGGTCGCCTGGCTCTGGCCGAGCAACTGCACAGCCGGGACTTTCTCTACAAGAGCTCATTCATTGGTCGCCCGCTCGGCAGTGCCGGTTTTACCCAGATGGTGCAGGACATCCGCCATGCCATGCCGGATCTGCAGGTAGTGGTCGAAGAGTGCATAGCCGAAGGCTACAAGGTAGTGACCTGGTGCACACTGATCGGCACCATCCAGAAACCTGCCCTGGGTTACCCACCCAGTGACAAGGTACTGAGCATCTCCGCCATGGCGTTCTGGACGCTCACACCCGGCAACGAAATCCAGGAAATCTGCACCATGTTCGACATGGAAAGCTTCCGTGCCCAACTGGGCCTGCAGACCCGCCCCTACGCCGAAAAAGCCCTGCCCTGATGCACCAGCGGCGCGCCGTGATCACTCACGCCGTGCCGCCTTGTTCCGCCGAGGCGCTAACGCCCGGCCCTGGCCTGCTCGTAGAGCGGCATCACCTTGGGAATAGCCGCCTGCAATGAAGCAATACGGCTGCTGGACGACGGGTGGGTGCTCATGAACTCGGGCGGCGCACCGCCACCTGCGGCTTCCATCTTCTGCCACAGGCTGATGGCTGCATTCGGGTCGTACCCCGCCCGGGCAGACAACTCCAGACCGATCAGATCGGCCTCGTTCTCGTTACCACGACTGTTGGGCAGAGTCAGACTGTACTGCACGACCGTGTCGGCCAGCGCCAGACCACTCTCACCCAGGCCGAGCAGCGCGCTGGCGCCCTGCTTGGCCACCTCGATTCCATAGGCTTTGGACATCGCTTCACGGCTGTGCTCACGCAGCGCGTGCGCCATCTCATGCCCCATGATCGCGGCGATCTCGTCGTCGGTCAGCTTGAGCTGCTCGATGATGCCGCTGTAGAAAATGATCTTGCCGCCTGGACCGCAATTGGCATTGAGCTCCGGGCTCCTGATCAGGTTGACCTCCCATTGCCAGTTGGCGGCATCCGGACGAAAACGTGGAGCCTGAGGAATCAGGCGAGCGGCGATGGTCTGCAAACGCTTGGCATTGGCACTGCTCTTGTCCAGCACGCCTTTGCTCGACGCCTCGCTCAACGTCTGCTGATAGGATTGCGCATACATCTGGTTGACTTGTTCGGCTGACAACATGCTGAACATGTACTGTTTGCGCTCCACGCCAACCGCCCCACCGCTGGTGGTGTTGACGGCCTGGCAGCCGGACAGCAACAGGGCTGCTGCCAGGCCACTCAGATAAAGAACCTTGCTCATCGAGCCTTCTCCTTGAATCGGACGCACTATGCTAGGCCGCCCCCGTAACAGGGGCAACCGCGCCACTTGCGCGATAGCCTAGCGCCATCTTTGCTGAATACGACACCAGCCTGCTCATCTACACCAGCCCATTAAGGTTTTGCCCTGTCATTGCCGATAGCCATGACAGGCCACTTTGTGCCCGGGAGATCTCATGAAGTTCAAGTCGATCCAGTTTTCTGTCGCTTTCCTTGCAGGCGCCAGCGTACTTGCGGTGGTCGTGGCACTGGTGCTTTACGCCCTGTTCGCCAGCGGACGAACCCAGACCCTGGTGCAACAACGCACCCAGGCGCTGCTCGAACAGATCATCGAACAACGCCTGTCTGCACTGGCTCAGGCACAGGTCAGCGAAATCCAGCGCGAGCTGGAAGCGCCCCTGCAGATCACCGCCGACCTGGCACGCATCAATGCCATGCTGGGCATGAGCGACGGAAATGGCAGCCCACTGCTCAGCATCAGCCGCGAGGAGCTGGCCAACCTGGTTCATGAAACCACGGCGCAGAACCCCAAGCTGCTCGGCAGTTACCTGGGCTGGGAGCCGAACGCCTTCGATGCGAGCGACGACATGTACGCCGGCAGCAAGGAAAACGGCTACGACGGCACTGGCCGTTTCCTGCCCTGGTGGTACCGCAATGCCGACGGCAGCCTCGGCATCGACGCCATCGGCTCGACGGAAAGCGAGGAACTGCTGCCTACCGGTGTACGCGCCGGCGAGTACTACCTCTGCCCCAAAGAACGTAAACGCCCCTGCGTGATCGACCCGGCCCCCTACGATGTCGGCGGCAAGATGACCATGCTCGCCTCCTTCACGTCACCGATTCTGGTCAATGGCGAGTTCCGCGGCATCGCCGGTGCCGACCTGGCGGTCAACTTCATCCAGGAGTTGCTGGTCAAGGCTGATGCCCAACTCTACGGGGGCGCGGGCGAGATGGCCCTGATCGCCAGCAATGGCCGGCTGGTCGCCTCGACCAAGGCCCCGGACAAGCTCGGCGAGCCTGCCACCACCCTGCTCGACGCCAACGAGGTGAGCAATCTCGGTAATTTGCAGCCCGGCCAGCCGAGGTACTCCATCGACGCTCAGGACGACCCCGAGCATAGCCATATCGAGCTGTTCCTCAGTTTCAACATTGGCCAGAGCGACACACGCTGGGTGTTGATGCTGGTGCTGCCGCTCAAGGCGGTAATGGCCGAGCTGCACCAGTTGCAGAACGACCTGGCCACTCAGCGCGATGCCGACACCCTGGGCATGACGTTGGTCGGCCTGCTGATCGCCGGTCTGGGCCTGCTGGTGATCTGGTTCGTTGGCTACGGCATCGCCCGCCCATTGCGGCAGATGGTTGGCATGCTCGACGACATCGCCAAGGGCGACGGTGACCTCACGGTGCGCCTGCAAGTCGACCGCAAGGACGAACTGGGTCAGATCGCCCAGGGGTTCAATGCCTTCCTGACCAAGTTGCAGACGATGATCGCTGCCGTGGTGACCTCGGTGCAGCAGGTCAGTGATTCTTCCGAACACACCGCCGACATCGCCATTCGCACCAACCAGGGTGTGCAGAAGCAACTGGCGGAAATCGAGCTGGTGGCCACCGCGGTGCATGAGATGACCGCTACCGCCCAGGACGTTGCACGCAACGCAACCCATGCCGCCGAAGCCGCCAACCATGCCGATCGCGCGGCCAATCAGGGCAAGCAGGTGGTGCAGGAAACTTCCGCCGCCATCGCAGCGCTGGCCAGCGAGATCGGCCGAGCCGTGGCAGTGGTGCAGAACCTGGCCAAGGACAGCGAGAACATCAACGCCATTCTCGTTGCCATTCGCGGCATTGCCGAACAGACCAACCTGCTGGCGCTCAATGCCGCCATCGAAGCCGCTCGCGCCGGTGAACAGGGCCGAGGCTTCGCCGTGGTCGCCGACGAAGTGCGCAACCTCGCGCAAAAGACCCAGCAGGCCACCGAAGAAATCCAGAGCATGATCCAGCAACTCCAGCAAGGCACCCGCGAAGTGGTCAAGGTGATGGAGCAGAGCCAGAGCAAGACCGACGACAGCGTGGAGCATGCCAACCAGGCGGCTCACTCACTGGAGTCCATCACTCAGGCAGTGTCGGTGATCAACGACATGAACACGCAGATCGCCAGTGCAGCCGAAGAACAGAGCGCGGTGGCCGAGGACATCAACCGCAACGTCATCAACATCGGCCAGGTCGCCAACGAGGTCGCCAGCGGTGCCGACGAAGCCAGTCAGGCCAGCGCTCAACTGACCAAACTGGCCGAACAGCAACGTCGTCTGATCAACCAGTTCAAGGTGTAACGGGCAGATTCGGCCGGGTGCGCCACGCGCACCCTAAGCCGGAGTCAGGCACTCCGGCGCATCCAGTTTCGGATCGTTGACCAGCGTCGCCAGGGCACGCTCACGCAGCGTGACCGACGGTTTGGCCAACAACACCGCCAACTGCTCGGGCGGCGTATCGGCGCTCAGCCAGAGCGCCCGTTCATGCTCATCGAGAATCAGTGGACGACGCAGGGTGGCGGCCTCCTGAGTGATCAGCGCCACACTCAGGTATTCGTGCCCACTGACGGGATAAACCTCCCACAGCGCCGCGAAGTACATCAGCGAGTCGCCATTGGTCATCCAGTACGGTCGCTTGCGTACACCACCCCGCCACTCATAGAAACCATTGGCAGGCAGCACGGCGCGACGCAGACGCAAAGGCTCCCGAAACATCGGCTGTCCGGCCAGGGTTTCGGCACGCGCATGGGCAGGCGTCTTCGACAGATCCTTGAGCCAGGCGGGTGTCAGCCCCCAGCGCGCGGCAGCCGCCTCCAGCCCCTGCGCGCCGGCACGCAGCATCAGCACCTGGCCGTTAGGGGCAAGATTCCAGTGCGGCTGCTGGTCAGCGGGAAAGCCGGGCAATGCCGCAAAGGCAGGCGACCAGCGGAACAGGGCGTAACGTCCACACATGAAGCGACTCGACAGGCAGGGGGTGCGTCAGCAGAGCAACACACCCTGGAAAGAGTCCGGCTCATCGCCGGTTACAGGTTGCGCGGCATTGTACTCAGCGATCAGCGTGCGTGCCCGTTCGGCATCGACATCATCGACCAGCAACCCGAGCAGACCGCAAGCCGGCAACTCCCCAACGGCGCCAACCAGATGCTGCCCGAGCAGGTGCGCATCGACCCCCTCGCTGGCCAGCATGTCCACCAGCAGCTGACCTTCCAACAGGTTTTCCGGCTCATAGATTCGTTGCATCAGTCGTTCTCCCCCCGAACGTCCAGCTCCCAGTCGACACCATCGGTACGCAACTCGAACTGAACCGGCCGACAGCAAACCGGGCAGTCCTCGATGTAGGACTGGTCACCCCCCGACAGGTCGAGCACCGCCTCGGCAGGCTCGCCGCAATAGGGACAATGATACGACTCGCTTTCCAGCATCGCGGCCTCCTTGTGACTTGGCGCTATAATCGCCGGTCTACTGCTGACCCTGCTACGCAGACACCATTTCAACCTTAGCCGTTCTAGTACAAGAGAGCATGATGGGCGCATTCGATGCCATCCGACCCTATGCCGATGCAGAAGTGCGCCCAGTGCTGGCGCGCCTGCTCGCCGACCAGGCGTTCCTCGGAACCCTCACTCGTTTTCGCTTTCCGCGTCTGGCCGGGCCTCTGGGCTGGCTGCTCAAGCCGCTGATCGCCGCCCGTCTGCGCAGCGAATTCGCCAGTATCGATTCGGTAGCCAAGCTGCAGGCGAGAATCGAGCCCTATATCGACCGCACCATCGAGCATGCCAGCGACGGCATCAGCTATTCGGGGCTCGAGCACCTGCAACCAGGCAAGCCTTACCTGTACCTGGCCAACCACCGTGACATCGTCATGGATCCGGCCTTCGTCAACTATGCCGTCTATCATGCCGGGCTGCAGACGCCACGCATCGCCATCGGCGACAACCTGCTGCAGCGCCCCTTCGTCAGCGACCTGATGCGCCTGAACAAGAGCTTCATCGTGCACCGCTCGATCAGTGGCAGACGCGAGAAGCTGGCGGCGTATCAACTGCTCTCGGCATACATCAATCACTCGATCCGCGAAGATGGCGAATCGATCTGGATCGCCCAGGCCGAAGGCCGCGCCAAGGACGGTGACGACCGCACCGACTCGGCCATCCTCAAGATGTTCCACATGAGCCGCAAGGACGAGCCATTCGCCGAGGTGATCGACTCGCTTAACCTGATCCCGGTGTCGATCAGCTACGAATACGACCCCTGTGATCAGGCCAAGGCTCGCGAACTGAGCGTGCGCGCCACCACCGGCAGCTACACCAAGGCACCAGGCGAAGACGATGCCAGCATCGCTCTGGGCATCACCGGCTACAAGGGTCGCGTGCACCTGCACTTCGGCCAGCCGGTCGCCGGCCTGGAAGACACCAAGCAACTGGCGCAGGCGCTGGATCGTCACATTCTCGGTCAGTACCGCCTGTTCCCGGTGCACTACCTGGCCTATGCCATGTGGGAAGGGCGCGAAGCCGATCTCGGCGTACCGGCAGCCAGCGAGCTGTTCGCCACCACCGAGCTGACCAAGGCCGAAGCCGAATGGCGCAAGCGCCTGGCCGCCTGCAGCGCCGAAGAGAAGCCCTACCTGATCCTGCAATACGCCAACCCGGTACGTAACCAGTACCGGATCAAGGCGGGCCTGCCGCTGTAAAAGGCGCCAGCACCAATGAAAACGGCAGCCATCGGCTGCCGTTTTCGTTTATCGCAAGCGCCTTACAGACGGGTACTGAACCAGGACAGCACCAGAGCGCCACTCAGGCAAAAGGCACCGAAACGATAGAAGAAACGATTGATGCGCAGGGTGCGCTCTTCAGCTACTTCGGCATCATCGAGGCCATGAGCCAACACCCTACCCTCACCCCGCTGCTCACGCAGGCGCGTCATCAGGCATAACCAGGCGCCTGCCACTGCGAAGAAGAGCGCCAGAGCGTTCACCGCTCCAGCCGGATGGGCAAGAAGCAGTGACCACAACACCTGCAGCGACATTCGACACCTCGAGATCAACGTGGTGCAGCGCCATGGAAACCGCACCAGAATAGGGATTTCGGCTGAAAGAACTTCGTTTCCAGCCCTCCTGAGTCGCCGCGCAGTGTACTGAAACTCTGCTTTTATAAGGTTCCTTCCGACGAACGCCGCGCGCTATCCCGAAATCGTCTGAAAACTGTCACATGCCTGGCCTAGGGTTTGTATCTCTCGTAGTGACCAGGCAGTCACGACTGCCATTGGAGCCAAACCCTGTGTCCTGGAGGACCTGCCATGCTCAACCCGCAACCGCTGGATCGCGATTATCTGATCGACTCACTGGATGAAGTGGACGCCGTGGTCGACGAACTTTCCTTCAACGTGCAGGATCAGCATTGGCTGGTTTACTGCGCCCTGGGCGGACATGAACACCATGACCTGCCGGACATCGACAATCGCACCGGCATGAGCCTGCCGGAACTGTACGAGGCAGCCGCCTGAGACTGTGCACCAACGAAAACGCCCCGAATGAGTCGGGGCGTTTTCGTTGCAACAGCGCTGGCTGAGCGCTGATGATCAGCCGCGAGCAGCCTTGATCACGTCGATATAAGGCTCGGCGTTGCGCTGATCCTGAATCAGAGCGACGAAATCATTGCCCTGGGCATCCACTGCCGCCAGGTCGTAACCCGCTGCGACGAAGAAACCGACGAAGCGCTCGAAGTCATCCACGCGCAGGCCGCGATAGGCCTTGACCAGCTTGTGCAGCGAAGGCGGCGTGGCATCGGCCGGCTCCACCGTGAGGAACAGCTTGATCGAGTCGTCGCTGATTTCTTCGCCAATCACCTGCTTCTTGTCTTTACGCATCGCCCGCTCCCGCCAGCATTACAGAGGGCCGGCAGTTTAGCGCCGACACAGGCGCGGCTCAACGCGCAGCAGAGCACGCTAACACGCGACGAATCACGGCAACAGCCGACCTAGGTCAAACCGCGAGCCGCTCGGCGCGCCCTATAATGCGCCAAGCCGCCAGGATCCGTTGACGTTTCGGCGCAAGCCGAAGGGCCGTGCCGGTTTTAGCGCGGTGCGCAGTGGCTCGATGGCTCATTTGGGCGACCAAATTTCGCGTCTCGCGTCTCGCGCCTGGCTCCGCGCTAAAACCGGCGACGACGCGGTCGCGGCGAAACGTCAACAGACCTGGGGAGCCAGCATGTCACTTCATTCGCTGCCGCTGTTCGCCGCCTGGCGCCAGACCCTGCGCGCCGGATACTCCTGGAAAGCCCTGCGTGGCGACCTTGGCGCCGGGCTGACGGTCGGCATCATCGCCATCCCGCTGGCCATGGCACTGGCCATCGCCGTCGGCGTGGCGCCACAACACGGCCTGTACACGGTGCTGATCGCCGCCCCGCTGATCGCCCTGTGCGGCGGCTCACGCTTCAATATTTCCGGCCCCACTGCGGCCTTCGTGGTGATTCTGCTACCGATCACCCAGCAGTATGGCCTGGGCGGGTTGCTGCTGTGCACGATGATGGCCGGGGTGATTCTGATCGCACTCGGTCTGTTGCGGGCCGGCCGCCTGATCGAATTCGTGCCTTACCCGGTCACGCTGGGGTTCACGGCCGGCATCGGTGTCGTCATCGCCATCCTGCAGATCAAGGATCTGCTCGGTCTGGAGCTGTCCGCCACCCCCCAGCATTTTCTCGACAAACTGGCACTGCTCGCCGAAGCACTGCCCAGCCTGCATCTCGGCGACACCCTGGTCGCCGCTTGCAGCCTCGCAACCCTCCTGCTCTGGCCGCGTCTGGTACCCCGCGTCCCCGCGCACCTGGTAGCCCTGGCCGTGGGCGCGCTGCTCGCATTGGCACTGGAGCGCATGGGGCTGCCCGTAGCGACTCTGGGCGAGCGCTTCAGCTACACGCTAGACGGCATCGAATACCCCGGCATCCCGCCGTTCCTGCCGGATCTGGCGCTACCCTGGTCCCTGCCGGGCCCGGATGGAGAACCGCTGCGGCTGTCGTTCGAGCTGATTCGCCAATTGCTCGCACCCGCCTTTGCCATCGCCATGCTGGGCGCCATCGAATCCCTGCTCTGCGCCGTGGTGGCCGACGGCATGACCGGCAGCAAGCACGATCCGAACGCCGAACTGGTCGGCCAGGGCCTGGGCAATCTGGCAGCACCGTTCTTCGGTGGCATTACCGCCACCGCGGCGATAGCCCGCAGTGCGGCCAACGTGCGCGCCGGTGCGTTCTCGCCGTTGGCCGCAATCATCCACGCCGGCGTGGTGCTGGCCGCCATACTGCTGCTGGCACCGCTGTTCAGCTACCTGCCGATGGCCGCCCTGGCCGCTCTGCTGCTGATGGTGGCGTGGAACATGAGTGAGGCACGGCATGTGGTGCACACCCTGCGCATCGCCCCTCGCGGTGATGTACTGGTGCTCCTGACCTGCCTGGTACTGACCGTGCTGTTCGACATGGTGCTGGCAGTGGCCGTCGGCCTGCTGCTTGCCGCCGGTCTGTTCATCAAGCGCATGAGCGAACTGACCGACACCGCCGCGCCAAGCCGGCGTCAACGCCTCGCCCTGCAGGATCTGCCGGAGCAGGTATTGGTCTACGCGATACGCGGCCCGCTGTTCTTCGGGGCCGCGGAGAAGGCGCTGAGCGTACTGCGCCGCTTCAGCCCGGAGGTGAAGGTGGTGATCGTGGACATCAGCGCCGTACCGTTGCTGGACATGACCGCCATTGCCGCACTGGACAACGTGCTGCGCGATTACCACAAACAGGGCGTGGCACTGATCCTCAGCGGCCCCAGCGCCCAGGTTCGCCTGCAACTGCGCCGTGCCGGCATTCACCGCCAGCCCGGACAGCTGGCTTACGTGCATGACCTGCCGCAGGCGCGGGAGAAGGCACTGCGCTGGTTGGATGACACATCGAAAGAGGCGCTCCTCAAGTAGGGTGCGCCATGCACACCGGGAGCAACGGCAGGAAAAGCCGGTGCGCGCGGCGCACCTTACTCTCCTCGCACCTGCCGGGGCTTACAGCCCCTTGACCGCGAAGATGCCTGCCGCGTTGCGCCAGTAGCCCTTGTAGTCCATGCCGTAGCCGAAGATGTAGCGGTCGACGCACCGCAAGCCCACGTAATCCGCTTGCAGATCCGGGCGCGCCTTGCGCTCGTGATCCTTGTCGATCAGCACGGCGGTGTGCACGGCACGGGCGCCGGCATGGCGGCAGAAGTCGATGATCGCGCCGAGCGTGTGCCCTTCATCGAGGATGTCGTCAATGATCAGCACGTCGCGGTCGATGAACGACACTTCCGGCTTGGCCTTCCAGAACAGCTCACCACCGCTGGTCTCGTTGCGATAACGCGTCGCATGCAGATAGGACGCCTCCAGTGGGAAATTCAGCTTGGTCAGCAGCTTGCCGGAGAAGATCAGACCGCCGTTCATCACGCAGAACACCACCGGATTGCGTTCGGCCAGTTCGGCGTTGATCCGGGCAGCGACCTGATCGATGGCGGCCTCGACCTCGCTTTCGGTGAACAGACAATCGGCTTGCGCCATGACTTGGCGAATGTGCGCGAGATCGGCGGACATGGTGGCGTTCTCTCTTGATCGGGGCGTATGGGAAGGGAGCGAACGGCTTGAAAGCTGATCGACTCGTCAAATAAAAGCGGGCAAAGGTACAGACCTGCCCAGCGCTTGCCAAGTACAGGCTGACCAACGTCGAAAAGGCCTCCGATCCAGCATCGTGACCGCTCAGTCACCCACCACTTGGCACATGCAATGCTTTACTCTAACGCGATTTTTACCAGAGCCCGTTGGAGATCCCAGCTTATGCCCATCCGCGAGATCCGCCACCCGCTGATCCGTCACAAGATCGGCCTGATGCGCCGCGCCGACATCAGTACCAAGAACTTCCGTGAGCTGGCCCAGGAAGTGGGCGCCCTGCTGACCTACGAGGCCACCAAGGATCTGCCGCTGGAGTCCTACGAGATCGACGGCTGGGCAGGCCCGGTGCTGGTGGAGAAGATCGCGGGCAAGAAAATTACCGTGGTACCGATCCTGCGGGCCGGTATCGGCATGCTCGATGGGGTACTCAGCCTGATCCCCGGCGCGAAGGTCAGTGCCGTCGGCGTCGCACGCAACGAAGAGACGCTGGAAGCGCACACCTATCTGGAGAAACTGGCCCTGGGCATCGACGAGCGTCTGGCGTTGATCATCGATCCGATGCTCGCCACAGGCGGCTCCATGGTCGCCACCATCGATCTGCTGAAAAAGGCCGGCTGCAAGGAAATTCGCGCCATGGTTCTGGTCGCGGCCCCCGAAGGCATCGCCGTAGTGGAGAAAGCCCACCCCGACGTAACCATCTTCACCGCCTCGATCGACCAGTGCCTGAACGAGCACGGCTACATCATTCCGGGCCTGGGCGATGCCGGTGACAAGATCTTCGGCACCAAGCAGAAGGACGCCTGAGCATGAGCCAGCAGGAATACAACGATCCGCTCTGGCGCCAGGGGCTCTCTGGCGCGCAAATGCTCTTCGTGGCGTTCGGCGCCCTGGTGCTGATGCCGCTGATCACCGGGATGGATCCCAACGTCGCGCTGTTCACTGCTGGTATCGGCACCCTGCTGTTCCAGCTCGCTACAGGGCGCCAGGTACCGGTGTTCCTGGCCTCGAGCTTCGCCTTCATCGCACCGATCCTGGTCGCCAAGCAACAGTTCGGCCTGCCAGCGGTTCTCGGTGGCATCGTTGCCGCCGGTTTCGTCTACGTCCTGCTCTCCGCAGCGGTCAAGCTCAGAGGGCCGAATTTCATCGACCGCCTGCTGCCGCCCGTGGTGATCGCGCCGGTGATCATCTCCATCGGCCTGGCGCTATCGCCGGTGGCGGTGAACATGGCCATGGGCAAGGCCGGTGATGGCAGCGTACAACTGGTGCCCTACTCCACGGCCATGATGATCTCCATGCCCGCATTGCTGACCACCCTGCTGGTCGCCGTGCTCGGTCGCGGCATCTTCCGCCTGGTGCCTATTCTTGCCGGCATCGCCGTGGGTTGCAGCCTGGCCTTCTTTTTCGGGGTGATCGATACCAGTGGTATCGCCAAGGCCTCCTGGCTGGCCATGCCCGCCTTCGTCGCGCCTGAACTGCACTGGGGGGCGATCCTGTACATGGTACCGGTGGCCCTGGCCCCGGCCATCGAGCATATCGGCGGCGTCGTCGCCATCGGCAGTGTCACGGGCAAGAACTTCGTGAAGAAGCCCGGCCTGCATCGCACCCTGCTGGGAGACGGCCTGGCGACCTCTGCCGCCGGGCTGTTCGGTGGCCCGCCAAACACCACCTACGCGGAGGTGACCGGTGCGGTGATGCTGACCAAGAGCTACAACCCGAAGATCATGACCTGGGCAGCGGTTTTCGCCATCGCCCTGGCCTTCGTCGGCAAGTTCGGCGTCGCCCTGCAAAGCATCCCGGTGCCCGTGATGGGCGGCATCCTCTGCCTGCTGTTCGGCTCGATCGCCGTGGTCGGCCTGAACACCCTGATTCGTCATCAGGTCGATCTGTCCGAAGCACGCAACCTGATCATCGTCTCGGTGACCCTGGTGTTCGGCATCGGCGGCATGGTGATCGGCGGCGACGAGTTCGCCCTGTCGGGCATCTCCCTGTGCGCCATCGCCGCCCTGCTGCTCAACCTGCTGCTGCCGGGCGGCGCCGGTTGGCAGAACAAGGCGCTGGACGAGCAACAAGAACCCTGATGTAAACGCAGCAACCAGCAAACGAAACGCCCCGAACCAGTCGGGGCGTTTTGTTTGCCGAAGGGGCGCGGCGCGCCTTGCGGGCGCCTTACCAGCCCACGCCGAAGCCCAGCGTGTAGCGGGTTTCATCGAGGTCACCCTCGGCGCCGCTGACGATATCCTTCTCGGCCTTCATGTTCAGAGAAGCCCAGTCGGTGACCTTGTAGCGCAGGCCCACCTCGGCATCCAGGCTGTATTCGGCGGCGCCACTGAGCGGACGCCCGATCTCACCGACGCTGAACAGCTCGATGGTCTTGCCGATCAGGTAGCGGTTGTAGTCCCACTTCACGCTCAGGGCATAGAAGCGATCCTGCTCACCGTTGCTGTAGCGGTAATCGCTGCGGTTGGCCAGGGTGGCGATGGAGAACGCACCCAGCTCGTCGTCCCAGAACTGGTAACCCGGGCCGGTACCGAGGGTACGCTGGCGCTCGACCTCCTCGATACGGTCGCGCTTGTACTCGAAGCGCCCCTGCCAGAACCACTTCTCGGTGAGGAAGCGGTCAAGCGCGTACTCGGCGCTCCAGTTGTCGGTACTGACCACGTCGTTCTTCAGTTCCCGGTTGTAGTCGGCTATCGCATTGTGCCGCCACAGTCCATGGCGCGCCTGGGTCTTGATATCCACATCATAGTCATCGGAGTCGCGCTCACCGCGCTTGTAGTCCAGGCCGAGGTCGACATTCCCTTTCCAGACGAAATCCTCCACCAGCGGCTTGGGCTTCATGATCTGTTCGATCTGCGCCAGTTCGATGGTCTTCGGCGCTTCGCCATTGGCCAGAGTGACCTTGCCCGGCTCGGCAGCCAGCAGCGACTTGGCACGCTCACCGTCGACCGGCCCGAGCTTGACCAGCAGTTCGTGGTCGCTCTCCAGGGTAGCGACTTTCTTCCAATCCAGCGGAATGGAACCACCGTAGTCGGTCTCAAGCAGCAGCTTGCTGCCATCGAAGAAGCGAATGGTGCCGGTGAGGCGGTCACCGTTCTTCAACCAGACGGTATCGGCGAAAGAGGTGGAGCTGAACAGGGCGATGCTCAGACCGAGCAGGGAAAGCGATGCAGAGCGCGACATAAGATGGGCAATGGCGTTGGTGGGCGAAAGCCGGGCATTATCCGCAACCCCGGCGCCAGAGCAACAGGTGACCGGGTTAAATCCGCAGAGTTCAGCGTTTTCCGCTCAATGGCGTCACAACACCTCGAAACCCACGCGCAGCAGACGCCTTTCGGCCCGATTACCAGCCGACACCGATACCGATCAGGTAATGCCGATCCGATACGGTCTGGCCCTGCCCCCGCAACTGATCGAGCTCATACAGAAGTGACAGCCGCGCCCACTGGTTCAGTCGGTAACGCAGGCCGAACTCGCTATCGAGCACATAGTCGATCTCATCGATATGGGGGATCTGCAGTTCGGCGTTGGCATAGAACTCCAGGCGAGTGCCCCACAGCAGACGCTTGTAATCCAGCTCCAGCGAGGTGGTATTGAAGGCAAGGTCGGCGACATCCGACTCCAGACGCACGCGGTTGAACTGCCCGATCAGGTCGAAGCGCCCCAGCTCGTCGTCCCAGAAGCGATAGCCCGGCCCCGTGCCAACGAGGCGCTGGCGTTCGATGGATTCGAATTCATCCTCGTTCTGCTGCAGGCCGACGCGCCAGAACCAGTGCTCGGTGAAAAAACGGTCGAGGTCGTACTCCAGCTCCCAGTTGTCCTCGACTTTCCTGTCGTTCTTGGTCTCGCGCTCCAGCTCACCTCTGAGTACATGCCGCCAGCGCCCATGCTCGATGCGGGTATTGCCCTTGAGCTTCCACTCGTCGACATCGTTCTGGTTGCGCTTCATGTCCAGCTTGGCGTCGAGGTTGCCCTCCCACAGCGGATCCTCCAGCAGCGGACGCGGCGGAACCAGGCGCTTGATCTCGGCCAATGGCAGCACGTACTCACGCTCGCCCAACACACGCACCATGCCGGTTCCGGCAGCGGCCAACCTTTCGCTGTGCTCGTTGTCGAAACCGCTGCGCCGTACCAGAAGGGGCTTGTCCGAACTCAAGGTGTCGATATCCTTCCAGTCGATCAGCACCTGACCGGCGTAGCGGGTCTTGAGCGCCAGCTTGCCACCATCGAGCAGGATGATCTCGCCCGAGAGGCGATCGCCATTGTCGAGCCAGACGGTATCGGCCCAGGCAGTCACGGCAAGGGTATGAAGGACGCAGACGAGCAACAGGCGCAACGGCATATAAGGATGACCCATATGGGCAAGATGAACCCGGCAGAGTCTGCATGGCCAGCTTCGCCACCGGCAAGCGCCGAAGCGCGTCGTGAAGCGCTTTACCTGGTGCTGGCGCAGATTCCGAGCGGCAAGGTGATCAGCTACGGTGAGCTGGCGCAGATGGCCGGTCTGGGACGTGCCGCACGCTGGGTCGGACGCACCCTCAGCCAGTTGCCGGAGGGCTCGCGCCTGCCCTGGCATCGAGTGATCGCCGCTGGCGGCCGCCTGAGCCTGGCCAGCGGCACGGCCTCCGGTGTCGAGCAACGCGCTCGCCTGCGTGCCGAAGGGGTCATCATCCTGAACGAACGAGTGGATATGCGTCGCTACGGCTGGCGCCCACTGGAGCACAGCAGTTAGAGTGCGCCCTACGAACCACCCCCAGTCCAGACTCGAGCCAATGCCACGCAAATCCTGGCGAGAAGCCCTCGCTGCCTACGCCAGCCCCGCTACGCTGGCGCTGCTCCTGCTCGGCTTCGCCGCCGGCCTGCCCTACATGCTGGTGTTCTCGACCCTCTCGGTATGGTTGCGTGAGGCCGGCGTAGCCCGCGAGACCATCGGCTTCGCCAGCCTGATCGGTCTGGCTTATGCCTTCAAATGGGTGTGGGCGCCGATGCTCGACCAGTGGCGCCTGCCGCTGCTGGGCAAACTGGGGCGCCGCCGCTCCTGGCTGGTGTTGTCGCAGTGCCTGATCGCCATCGGCCTGCTGGGCATGGCCAGTTACGATCCGCAGACCCAACTCAGCACACTGATCGCCCTGGCAGTACTGGTAGCCTTCGCCTCGGCCACACAGGACATCGCGGTGGATGCCTATCGCCTGGAGATCGCCGAAGACAATCGTCAGGCAGCACTGGCAGCTTCCTACATGGCGGGTTATCGGGTCGCGGCCCTGCTCGCCACCGCTGGCGCCCTGTACCTGGCCGAAGGATTCGGCTCCACCGCCAAGGACTACCAGTTCAGCGCCTGGGCCGGCACGTACCTGGTCTTCGCCCTGTTGATGCTGCCAGGGCTGATCACCACGCTGTGGATGCGCGAACCACCGGCGCCACCGCAAATGCGGGCCGCACCGCCCAGGCATGGGTTTCTGCACCAGTCGCTCGCCCTGCTGGCGGTATTCACCCTGGTGATTTCCGTGCCGACCATGTTCATCCAGTTCTATCAGAGCGATCTGATGTTGATGCTGCAGGGTGACCTCACACCGCACGACCTGCTGTACAACGACCGCGCCTTCCTGCGCGCGATGCTCTATACCACGCTGACCTGCATCTCCATCTCCGGCCTGGCCTGGGGTGGCCTGGCTCCGGTGCTGAAGACCGCGACCGAACGTTACGGCTTCTTCCACCAGTTGCTCTCGGTGCTGCTGCTGATCATCCTGCTGATCTCGGTACCGGCGATGTTCACCCAGTTCTATGCCAGTGACCTGCACCTGGTCTGGGAGGGTCAGCTCAGCCTGCAGTATCTGCTCTACTACGATCGCGCCTTCCTCCGTGCACTGCTCTATACCATCCTCACCGGCCTGTCGATTTCCAGCCTGTTCTGGGGCGGCATGGCGCCGGTGCTGACACCGGTCAACGACTTCATCGTGCGCTACCGCTGGCAGGCTTTGCTGCTGCTGGCGCTGATCGCCACTTATCGCCTGTCCGATACGGTGATGGGGGTGATGGCCAACGTCTTCTACATCGACCAGGGCTTCACCAAGGATCAGATCGCCAGTGTCAGCAAGCTGTTCGGCCTGCTCATGACGCTGCTCGGCGCCGGTATCGGCGGTCTGCTGATCGTACGCTTCGGGATCATGCCGATCCTGCTGATCGGCGCCGCATCCTCGGCGGCGACCAACCTGCTGTTCATGCTGCTGGTCAACATGGGGCCGCACCTGCCCATGCTGACCCTGACCATATCCGCCGACAACTTCAGTGCCGGTCTGGCCACCTCGGCGTTCGTCGCCTATCTGTCGAGCCTGACCAACCTGAAGTTCTCCGCCACCCAGTACGCGCTGCTCAGTTCCATCATGCTGCTGCTGCCAAGGCTGATCGGTGGCTACTCAGGCGTGATGGTGGAGAACCTGGGCTACGCCCAGTTCTTCCTCGCCACCGCGCTGATGGGCGTACCGACCCTGATCCTGATCGTCATCCAGTGGCGTCGCGACAGGCAGAAGCCCACAGAGGCAGCCGCAGCCCCAGATACCCCGGAGCGAATCTGAACGCGGCCCTGCGGCCGCGGATCACACCGAACTCAGTCGGCCTTGGCCATGTGCACGACACGCTGCGGGAAAGGTATGCCGATGCCGGCGGCGGTCAGGCGTTCCTTGGCCAACTCGATGAATGCGAACGTCACCGGCCAGAAATCGCCGGTATAGACCCACACCCGCAGCGACAGGGTCACGGCATTGTCGCCAAGCGCCGTGACGAACACCACCGGTGCCGGATCACGGTGCACGCGCGGGTCTTCGGCGATCTCCAGTAGCACCTCGCGAGCGCGCCTGATGTCGCTCGAATAGTCGATACCCACCACGATTTCGGCACGACGACGCGTCTCACGTGAATAGTTGGTGATGTGTCCGTTGGACAATGCGCCGTTCGGCACGATCACCACCTTGTTGTCGGCAGTCTTGAGCGTGGTGTGGAAAATCTGGATGCTGTCGACACTGCCCGATACCCCCTGCGCCTCGATCCAGTCACCGGCACGGAACGGGCGGAACAGCATGATCAGCACTCCACCTGCCAGGTTCGCCAGGCTCCCCTGAAGCGCCAGGCCGATCGCCAGGCCGGCTGCACCGATCATGGCGATGAAGGAGGTGGTCTCCACGCCGATCATCGAGGCCACGCTGATCAGCAGCAGAATCTTCATCACGATGCTGACCAGGCTGCCGATGAAGCTGCTCAGGACGCGATCGACCCTGCGATTCTCCAGCAGACCGCCGATGCTGGTAGTCAACTTGCCGATCAGCCACCAACCGATTGCCAGGGTGATCAATGCCAGGGTCAGCTTGCCGCTGTATTCCAGCACCACGGGCAGCCAGGCCTCGGACAGCTTGACCAGTTCATCGACATTCATATCCATGCAGGACTCCTGATTTCCTCTGTTTGAAACGAAACCGCCATGGCAGGCCATGGCGATCAAAGTGCTATCAACCTAGGCTGCGACGCCCCGGCACCGCAAAGGTTCAGTCGCGGAAATTGTTGTACTGCAGCGGCATGCCGAACTCGTGACCACGCAGCAGGGCGATGGCTTCCTGCAGGTCGTCACGCTTCTTGCCGGTGACGCGTACCTGCTCGCCCTGAATGGCGGCCTGCACCTTGAGCTTGGCATCCTTGATATGGGCGACGATCTTCTTCGCCAGCTCCTTGTCGATGCCCTCGCGGAAAGTGACCTCCTGTTTCATCACCTTGCCGGAGGCATAGGGATCCTTGGTTTCCATGCACTGGCAATCGATCTTGCGTTTGATCAGACTGCTACGCACGATATCGAGCATCTGCTCGAGCATGAACTCGGCTTCGGCGGTCAGGGTAAGGGACTTGTCCTTGCTCTCGATGCTGCACTTGCCGCGCAGATCGAAACGGCGGTCGAGCTCCTTGATGGCGTTGTCGACCGCATTGGTCAGTTCGTGTTTGTCCAGTTCCGACACGACGTCGAACGAAGGCATGGGCTTGCTCCTGATGGACGGCGCGATACTCTTCACGGAGTGAGCGCGCCTGACTTGACGATAACTATGGCGAGCCCATTATAACCAGTCTCATACACGCCGTTTGGCGTCCTTCCTATCTGCCTGCGAGCCTGCCCCATGCCCAACCCCCATCTCAGCATCCTGGTGGTGGACGATGCCAAGTTCTCCAGCGCCATGATCGGTCGCGCTCTGAGCCAGGCCGGCTATCAGGACGTGCGCTTCGCAAGCAGTGCTGCCGAGGCGCTGCAACAGCTCGAACAGCGCCCCGCCAGCGTTCTCCTGGCCGACTGGCTGATGCCCGAGATGGATGGACTGGAACTGACCACGCGGGTACGCCAGCTCGACGAAACGGCCGATCACTACACCTACGTCATCCTGCTGACCGGCAAGGAAGGCGAGAACGTGCTGGGCGAAGCCTTCGACCGTGGTGTCGATGACTTCATCAGCAAAGCTGCGATGAGCGAGCAACTGGTACCACGCGTCTATGCTGCCGATCGCCTGTGCAATACCCTGCAACGCCTGCTCCATGAAAACCGCATGCTGACGCAGAACATCGCCAGCCTGGAGCGGCGCAATCTGGTCGACCCACTGACGGGCCTGGGCAACCCGCGTTACCTGCGCCAGAAGCTGGCCGACAGCCTGCGCCAGATCGAATCACGCGGCGGTGCCGTGTGCTATCTGCTGATCGGGTTGCAGGATGCTGGTCAGTTGCGCAGCCAGTACGGCGACCGCTTCTACAACGAGTTGCTGCACAGCGCCGCACGACGCTTGCAGCAACTGGTACGTCCGCTGGATGTGCTGACCCGCCTGGATGATGACCACTTCGGTCTGATCACCCTGCTCGAAGACCTCCACGAGTGTTCGCCGAGCAGCTTCAAGCGCCTGCATGAAGGTCTCAACCTCAAGGCCTTCAAGACCAGCGAAGGCTTCATCACACTCAAGGCCGGCATCAGCCTGGTCGGACTGGATGCCAAGGCACTGCCCAGCAGCCCCGAGCAAATGATCGAGCATGCCGAGAACCTGCTGGCCGAGTCCTATGCCAGCGGCCGTGTGGCAGCCATGCGCCTACCACTGCCATGACCTGGCACGTTCTCGGCGCCGGCAGTCTGGGCACGCTCTGGGCTGCCCGTCTGGCTCGCGCGGGCATACCGGTAAGCCTGATTCTGCGCAACCATGAGCGTCTGGCTGCCTACCAGGCTGCCGGCGGCCTGAGCCTGATAGAAGGCGGCAAGTGCAGCCAATACGCCGTCCCGGCCGAACTGCCAGACAGCGACACCCCCATCCGGCGCCTGCTGCTGGCCTGCAAGGCCTATGACGCCGAAAGCGCCGTAGCCGACCTGGCCCCACGCCTGGGCGAGGGGGCGGAACTGCTACTGCTGCAAAACGGCCTGGGCAGCCAGCAGGCGGTTGCCCAGCGTCTTCCGGGGCGACGCTGCCTGTTCGCCTCCAGCACGGAAGGTGCGTTTCGCCAGGCCGACTTCCAGGTGGTGTTCGCCGGCCACGGCCATACCTGGCTGGGTGATCCGGAAAATCCGCAGCCCCCCGCCTGGCTGGATGAGCTGCAACGAGCCGGTATCGCCCATCAGTGGACAGCGGACATTCTCATGCGACTCTGGCGCAAGCTGGCGCTGAACTGCGCGATCAATCCACTGACCGTGCTCTACGACTGCCGCAATGGCGATCTGCGCCAGCACCCCGCCGAGGTCACCGAACTCTGCGCCGAACTCGGCGAACTGCTGCAACGCTGTGGCCAACCTGCCGCCGCTGACGACCTCCACGACGAAGTGCTGCGCGTGATCGGCGCGACAGCGGCCAACTACTCCTCGATGCACCAGGACGTCACCCAGGGCCGGCGCACCGAAATCACCTACCTGCTCGGTTACGCCTGCGCAGCCGCACAGCGCCATGACCTGCAACTGCCACACCTGAGCTACCTGCAACAGCGCCTGCTCGACCATCTGCACGAACGGGGCCTGCCTCTGAACTGAGGCGTGGCAAAGGCCGGCCCGGCAAGCTAACCTGCCGTTTCCCCCCGACAGCGAAAGCCTCATGCACCTGCGCCAGCACCTCGAAAACCTTCCCGTCGGCCGCAAATTGCTCGCGGCCCTGCTGGTGCTGGTCGCTGCCGTGCTGCTGATCGCCAACCTGACGTTCATCAGCGCCGCCTACTGGATCACCCAGCAGAGCATGGCACCCCAAGCCCTGCATACGCTCGGTCGACTGATCGCCAGTCCGGCGCTGAGCAAGGAAGCACTGTACTCGCCAGCCTCGGCCGAAGCGCTGCTCAAACGCCTGGACGACTATGCGCCACTGCGCGCGGCAGTGATCTACGACAGCAATGGTGTCAGCCTGGCGCAGCTGCAACGCGGCGAGAAACTGCGTCTGCCACAGCAATTGAGCGAACTGGAAAGCTGGCGTGAAACAGCCTTTCGCACCAACCTGCTGGTGGAGCTGCCTCATCCCAGTGGCCGTCCCGGCTCGCTGCTGCTGGTGGCCTCCAGCGAACTGCCCGGCGCGTTCTACACCGGCACCCTGACTGCCAGCCTGGTGATCCTCGCGTTGAGCGTGCTGCTCTGGCTGCTGGTGGCCAGGCAGATCAAGCGCCTGGTGACCCGGCCGATCCGTCGCCTGGAGGAGCTGTCGCGCCAGGTCACCCGCGAGGAGAATTACGCCCTGCGCGCGGCACGTGGCAATCGGGACGAGATCGGCGGCCTGGCCGATGCCTTCAACACCATGCTGATGCGTATGGAGGCTCGCGAACAGCAGCTCAAGCGGGCCCGCGACGACGCCCAGCAGGCCTTCGACCAGGCGCAGAATCTGGCCGAAGAAACCCGCCACTCCAACCGCAAGCTGGAACTGGAAGTACAGGTTCGCAGCAAGATCGAGAAGAAACTCACCGGTTTCCAGAACTACCTCAACAGCATCATCGACTCCATGCCCTCGGCACTGATCGCCCTCGATGAGCAGCTCTACGTCACCCAGTGGAACCAGGAGGCCAGCGCCCTCTCCGGCACCCGTCTGGACGAAGCGCTGAACCAGCCGGTGTTCCTCGCCTTTCCGCCGCTCAAGCCCTTTCTGGCCAAGCTCAAGCGCACCGCAGAGCAGCACCGGGTGGAGAAGATCGAGCGCGTCACCTGGCACAAGAACGAGGAACCGCGGCATTACGCCCTGACCTTCTATCCGCTGATGGGCGGCACCGGACGTGGCGTGGTGATCCGTATCGACGACATCACCCAGCGCCTGTCCCTGGAAGAGATGATGGTGCAGTCGGAGAAGATGCTGTCGGTTGGCGGCCTGGCAGCCGGCATGGCCCACGAGATCAACAACCCGCTCGGCGCCATCCTGCACAACGTGCAGAACATCCGCCGACGTCTCTCGCCAGAACTGGAGAAGAACCTGGAGCAGGCCGAGCAGACCGGCGTGAGCCTGGCAGCCATCGAGCAGTACATGGAGGCACGGGAAATACCGCGCCTGCTCGACGGCATCCAGCAGGCCGGGCAGCGTGCTGCCAAGATCGTCACCCACATGCTCAGCTTCAGCCGTCGCAGCGATCGCCAACTGGCGCCCTGCAACCTGCCGGCGCTGATAGACCAGGCCCTGGAGATCGCCGGCAACGACTTCGACCTGGCCGACAGCTTCGACTTCAAGGCCCTGCAGATCGTCCGCGACTTCGACCCGAACCTCGGCCCGGTAGCCGCGACCGCCAATGAACTGGAACAGGTGCTGCTCAACCTGCTGAAAAACGCCGCACAGGCCATTCATCAACGCGACGATGACAGCGAACCCGGACGCATCACCCTGCGTACGCGCCTGACCGGCAACTGGGCGGAGGTACAGGTGGAAGACAATGGCACCGGCATGAGCGAAGCGGTACGCAAGCGTATCTTCGAGCCCTTCTTCACCACCAAGGAAGTTGGCCAGGGCACCGGCCTCGGCCTGGCCGTGTCCTATTTCATCGTCACCAACAATCACAAGGGCCAGATGGAAGTGCAGTCCACGGCTGGCCAAGGCACCTGCTTCACCCTGCGACTACCACTGAACACCACTTTCGAGAGCAGCACAGGACTCTGACCATGGGCTACCGCCTATCCAGGATCTACACACGTACTGGCGACAAGGGAGAAACCGGCCTGGCCGATGGCCGCCGGGTAGGCAAGGATCATCCCCGCATCGAGGCCATCGGCGAAGTCGACACGCTGAACAGTCAGTTGGGGCTGCTGCTGGCCGATCTACAGGAGGCGCTCGGCCAATGGCCGCAGCTCGAGGAAATCATCGAGGTTCTCGCCCCCTGCCAGCACCGCCTGTTCGACCTTGGCGGTGAGCTGGCGATGCCCGACTACCAAGCCTTGCAGAGCAGCGAAATCGAACGCCTGGAAGCGGCCATAGACCGCTGGAACGAAGAGGTCGGCCCCCTGCAGAACTTCATTCTGCCCGGCGGCTCGCGTCTGATCGCCCAGGCCCATGTCTGCCGCAGTTTCGCCCGAAGTGCGGAACGCCACTGCCAGCACCTGAATGCCGTGGAACCACTGCGTGCCGAGGGCCTGGCTTACGTCAATCGCCTGTCCGACCTGCTGTTCGTCGCCGCCCGCCTGATAGCCAGGCGCCAGGGCATCGCCGAAGTGCTGTGGAAGGCGGCCGACAAGCCGTAGGGTGTCGCGGGGCCGCCTAGCGAGGGCTTCGTACGAAAAGTCGTCGAGCGAGGGTCAGGCAATACCGATGGCGGCCCCGCGAAATCGCTCGAAGAAGCGCAGTTTACGCGTTGTAAATGAGCATTCCGGGAGCGATTTCAACGCAGCACCACCGAGCGCAGGCACTTTTCGTACAAAGCCTGGTATCCACATGTCGGCATTTGGGTAGGCTGTGCCATGCGCACCAGAGATACAGCAGTGCTTGCCTGGTGCGCACGGCTCACCCTACACCGGCCAGAACGCGCGGATACCGGCGACACCTTGCGCACCTGCCAGCCAGGCACGCTCGACATCACCCGGCCCGACACCACCGAGCAGATAAGCCGGCAGGTTGAAGCCCGAGAGCATCTCGCCTGCGGCTTCCCAGCCCAGCGGCTGCGCCTCGGGATGAGTCGCCGTCGCCTGCACGGGCGACAGGGTGACGAAATCCACCCCCATCTGCGCAGCCAGTGCCAGTTCCTCGACACTGTGACAGGACGCCGCCAGCCAGCGCTGCTCGGGAAACGGTCGGCCCTTGCTGGCATACTTGCGCAGTTGCTCGGCGGTCAGGTGCCAACCGGCCGCCGGGAAATCCCCCAGCCACTCCAGCGGCCCCTTGAGCATCAATTGCGCCTTGCCGGCGCACAGCCCTTGAATATCCACGGCCAGGTCGCGGTACTGCGGGTCGAACATCTTCGGCGCCCGCAGCTGGATCAAACGAGTCCCTTGCGCCAGCGCCGCGCGCACCCCGGCCATCAGCTCACCCGGCTCCAGGCCATCCGGCGTGATCAGGTACTGCGCCGGCAAGCGCGCTGCCGCGACGATGGGCTGGTTGGCAGCCGGAAACTGATAATCGAGCAATTCTCGCTGCGTCACCCAGGCCAATGGCTGTCCTTCGGCGCCATGAGGCTCACCGGAAAAGGTCGTAACCTCCCACACATCCAGCAACACCTGCTTGTCCAGATAATCGTGGCGCACCTGAATCAGCGGGCGCGCAGCCGTGGGCTGGATACCCAGCTCCTCCTGCAGCTCGCGCGCGAGGGCAACACGAACCTCTTCACCCTCCTCCACCTTGCCCCCCGGGAACTCCCAGAGCCCGCCCTGATGCTTGTCGTCCGGGCGTCTGGCGATGAGGATGCGGCCATCTTCGCCGAGGATGACCGCAGCGGCCACGTGAACACGCTTCATCCACGATTCTCCTTCAGCGCCGCCTGGTACCAGCGCTCGAAGGCCGGCCAGCGATAGATGCTCTCGACGTAGGCTGCCGCCACCTCAGGCAGCGCCACGCGGTAGCTGCGCAAGCGTGCCGCAACGGGGGCGTAGAAGGCATCGGCAATGCTCAACCGACCGAAGAGGTAGTCGCCGCCCTCGCCAAACCGGGCACGGCAGTCGATCCACAGCGCACAGACGCGTGCGATGTCCGCTGCGGCATCGGCCGGCATTTCGCCCAGCGCCTGGTCTCGCTGCAGATCCATCGGCAAGTGGCTGCGCAGCGGCACGAAACCGCTGTGCATCTCGGCGCAGACGCTACGCGCCAGGGCGCGTGCGTAGCGGTCTTGCGGCCAGAGCCGTGCATCGGGATAGCTCTCGGCCAGGTATTCGGCAATGGCCAGTGAATCCCAGATCGGCCCCTGCTCGGTGATCAGCACCGGCACCTTGCCAGTTGGCGAGTGGCGCAACAGGCGGGCGCGGCTGTCGGGCTGAAAGAGGCGCACCAGCACCTCGTCACAGGCCACACCGCTCAGGTCGACCGCCAAGGCCGCACGCAGCGACCACGACGAATAATTCTTGTCACCCACCACCAGTTGCAGCGCCATGAGAACTCTCCACTCTTCGATCATTCGGATGCCAGGGACGTTAAAAGCCCACCCCCCAAAACGCAAATTCCCGCTGCTCATGAGGGCATGAGCAGCGGGAATGACTACCTGCGTAGCTGGATCAGGTGCGGTATTCGGCGTTGATCTTCACGTATTCGTGAGACAGGTCGGTGGTCCAGATGGTTTCACTGCAGGAGCCGCGTCCCAGCTCGATCCGGATGGTGATTTCTTCGCGCGCCATCACCGCAGCGCCCTGCTCCTCGGTATAGGTAGCGGCGCGGCCACCCTTGCTGGCGATGCAGACCTCGCCGAGGAACACGTCGATCTTGCTCACGTCCAGTTGTGGCACGCCGGCATAGCCAACGGCAGCCAGAATGCGTCCCCAGTTCGGGTCGGACGCAAACAACGCGGTCTTGATCAGCGGAGAATGGGCAACGGCATAGGCCACATCGAGGCATTCCTGATGGGTGCCACCGCCGTTGACCTGCACGGTGACGAATTTGGTCGCACCTTCGCCGTCACGGACGATGGCCTGCGCCACCTCCATGAACACATCGAATACCGCCTGCTTGAGCTTGGCGAACAACTCGCCGGACGCCTCGGTGATTTCCGGCAACGCGGCCTGGCCAGTGGCGATCAGCATGCAGCAATCGTTGGTCGAGGTGTCGCCGTCGATGGTGATGCGATTGAACGACTTGTTCGCCGCATCACGTACCAGATCCTGCAATACGCCCTTGGCGACCTTGGCATCGGTGGCGATGTAGCCGAGCATGGTCGCCATGTTCGGACGGATCATCCCGGCGCCCTTGGAGATGCCGGTCACGGTGACCGTCACCCCATCGTGCACGAACTGGCGGCTGGCGCCCTTGGGCAAGGTATCGGTGGTCATGATGCCGGTAGCGGCCGCTTCCCAGTTGTCGGCCTTGAGGTCATCCAGAGCAGCCTGCAGGGCGGACTCGATCTTCTCCACCGGCAGCGGCTCACCGATCACACCCGTGGAGAACGGCAGCACGGCGCTTTCCGCGACACCGGTCAGCTCAGCCAGACGAGCGCAGGAGCGACGTGCCCGCAGCAGGCCATCGGGGCCGGTACCGGCGTTGGCGTTGCCGGTATTGGTCAGCAGATAACGCACTTCCCCGCCCAGGCGCTCACGGGTGATCAGCACCGGCGCAGCGCAGAACGCATTGGTCGTGGTCACCCCGGCGATGCGCGAACCTTCGGCACAACGCATCACCACCACATCCTTGCGCCCGGGGCGCTTGATACCGGCCGAAGCGATACCCAGTTCGAAGCCGGGAACCGGGTGCAGGGTAGACAGCGGGCCAAGACCAACAGCCATGAGTTGCGCTCCTTCAAGTGTGCAGGGGTCGCCTCGGCGACCGGTTGAAATGGTAAAACGCCGCGAACGGCTGAGCCGTTCGCGGCGTTCATGCGAGGGCGGCGACAGCATAGCCGAAGCGCCCTCTACTGCAAGCGGGGTCTACCGATCAGCCGATCTGGCCGTGGCAGTGCTTGTACTTCTTGCCCGAACCACAGGGGCACGGCTCGTTGCGGCCGACCTTGGGCTCGGCGCGAACCGGAGCGGCAGCAACGGCGACTTCGCCTTCCTCGTCATTCGTTTCAGCAGCCAGCGCCGACGCATCGGCATGCTGGAACTGCATGCGCTCGGCCAGGGCCTCGGCCTCGCGACGCAGACGGGCCTCTTCCTCGGCCGGGTCTTCGCGACGCACCTGCACGTGGCTCAGTACACGAATGGTGTCGCGCTTGATCGACTCCAGCAGTTCCTGGAACAGGGCGAAGGACTCGCGCTTGTATTCCTGCTTGGGGTTCTTCTGCGCATAACCGCGCAGGTGAATGCCGTGGCGCAGGTGATCCATGGTGGACAGGTGATCCTTCCACAGGTCATCCAGCACGCGCAGCAGAATCTGCTTCTCGAAGGTACGCAGGGCCTCGGCGCTGGCCTGGGTTTCCTT